>Ga0247741_1000251_pt1 | contig 33692 bp, 23 predicted proteins | sample UWRJL213509R2_FD_180945 | JGI IMG/M metagenome (GOLD analysis project Ga0247741, IMG submission 180945) | Plant litter microbial communities from Arlington Agricultural Research Station in Wisconsin, United States - UWRJ-L213-509R-2 | ecosystem: Environmental > Terrestrial > Plant litter >... | reverse complement strand
GAAACCTTGACTAGACTGTGGCACTCTATGCGCTAGTTAAATAGTTGCACATTACGCGGTATTACACGCCTATGGCAGCAACACTGGAAGCTCCCCGGTTAAAGGATTAAACACACTCATTAGACTTATAAAAGTTGTGTTCGAATCTCTATGGCCTATATTTTTGACATTGCCAATAACACCTACGTAGCGCTAGCACCGCACCACACCTTTGGTCGTTTGGCCAACGCGGTCGATACATACATAGATAAGCCTTACATCTCAAAATTACACGCAGCCATCGAATGGAATGGCAAAGATTGGCGTATTAAAAATTTGGGGCTCAACGGAACATGGTTTAATGGGGCGTTGCTAAACGGGAATAATTTAACTGGCAATGAATCACAGTTATTAAATATTGCCGACGAGTTTCAGTTGGCAGAATTAAGCGACGCTGGTTTTAAGGTGGTTGATATCTCACCACCCGCCGATATGCTTTGGCCTTTAGAGATTCCAGCAGGTACTAAACCCCAACCTATTTACCTCACGCGCTACCATTTATTACCTGACACCAACGCTCCGGAATTAGCAGTTTTTTTTGATGAGCAAAATCAGGAATGGCAATTAGAAACATTAAACGCGCAACATGAACATCACTCGCATGAATTACGTGATGGTGATTTATTGCAACTCGGTAATGCACATTGGCAACTTATGCGCGCGCAAATTTGTGGCCCAACTGAAGCTCATATTTTTCCAACACATAATTTAAGCGACATGGAATTCATTTTTAATTTAAGCCTTGATGAAGAGAGTACACAACTGGAACTGGTCACTGAGAAAAATAAAATCGACCTGGCAGTTCGCAACCATCATTATTTATTAGCGCATCTCGCCCGTCATCGCGCTGCTGATACTGCACGGGGTTTGGATATTAAAAGTCAGGGCTGGGTATACACTGATCAACTGGCAAGCGAATTGGGATTGGATGCAACCCATATGAATATTTATATTTTTCGCTTGCGCAAACAAATTTCCGATAGCATACCCACGGTTATTGGATTGCAATATTTATTGGAAAGACGTGGTGGTAAAATTCGGTTCGGATGTGAAAAATTTAAAATATATAAAGGCGCTTCGCTTACACTTACATCGCCACAATTAGCTTCCTGATTGAGCATCATTCAACTCTACGCGTTTGATACCGAATGACAGAATTGCCGCACACTATGGATTTAACGCAAATAGGACATTACGCGATCATCCGTCATCTCGGCCGCGGCGGTATGGGGCTCGTATACCTTGCGCGAGACACACGCCTGGATCGTCAGGTTGCGATTAAATGTTTACGCACAGAATTATTCGAACCCCACTATCGCGAGCGCTTTAAGCGCGAAGCTTTACTACTTGCTAAACTCAATCATCCCCATATTGTTCAAATCTACGATTATCAGGAAACACCTGATCAACTGGCGTTGGTCATGGAATATGTGGAAGGTCAAAATCTGCATCAACATTTACGTGAGCACATTGTTCCCCTCACGCAACGTATGCAGTGGCTTGTGCAAATTGCGCAAGGTTTGGCCGTTGCACACGACGCAGGAATTATCCACCGCGATTTAAAAGCTGAAAATATTTTAATTAATAAGCATAAGCTCGCAAAAATTACTGACCTCGGCATCGCGAAATCGCAAGACTTTAATGCAACACTTACTGATCACGTCACCGGCAGTTACGGCTCAATGTCTCCCGAGCAAGCCATGGGCGAAGAGCTGGATAATAGAAGCGATCTATTTTCCTTCGGAATACTTGCTTATCAATTGCTGTGCGGAGTACATCCATTTGGTGACACGCAAAATAAATTGCAATTGATGCAGCGTATTATTTCCCATCCCCCTATTCCGCCCACGAAAACTAATCCGGATTTACCGCCGGAAGTGATTGAGCTTTTAGGGCAACTGCTCAGTAAAAATCCTGACAATCGTCCAGCAAATACGCACTGGGTTGCAGCGCAATGTGAAAAACTTTATCAACTGATTTCATTAAAATCAGGTGCCGATCTGAATACAACGGAAATGTTGTCCCACGCGCAAACTAGCCACTCGGGTATTCGAAACTCACGGCACTCGAAAGAACATCCAACCTTTGAAACACGCTTTAAAAAAAATAAATCAAACCTGGCACAGGATCTTGCAGCCTACGCACGTGACAACTCAATCAGTGTCGCCCTTATAGGCATAGCTTTAGCTATGGTGATAGGTGCAGTTATTTGGCAACTCCAGCCAAAACAACCAAAATATATTGCAGTATTACCGCCAAATCTAAATGCCACAGGTATGCAAGATTCGCAGCAAGAGTTGGTAAAGGGTGCTGTTTACGATGCGATACAGCAAAGCGTATTACAACTGGACGGTTACTATTTAATTCCACAAACCGAAATTAACGATCTCAACGCGGCAAATAGCAAAGAAGGAATTGAGGCAGTTCGGCGCGCAACCGCAGCAGATGAGCTAATCACTACCGAAATCCAATGTAAAATCGAGGCATGTACCATAAAGCTTTCCCGACTCACACCCGAAAGCGAGAAACAGGAAAGTAGATTGAAAGTTCAGGATACTAAGACGGTAGATGTGCTGACGGATAATTATTTGTCGGTAGCGACGATTATCCAGGTTAATCTGGAAGGTCTTTACTCCAAAGAAGCAGGTAATATTTTTGAAAAGTTTGATGAAAAGGAATACACCACTTTTCTTGCGGTAAATCGCTTATACAGAGACAAAGGAGCAAAAGATGAACTCTTGAAAGACCTGGATGCCATTAATGTAAATGCAAAAAAATTACCGGCAGTGCAGACTTTATACACAGAGATAGCTCTGGACATGCATTACGAAACTGAAAATGATTCTTACCTAAAAGGGTTGGAAAAATTTCTATTATTGCCAGACTCAAACCAGAAAAACATATCCGTCTTACGAAACAAATTTCTAATGGAAATTGCGCAAAAAAAATATGGAAATGCCGATACCACTTTAGAAGAAATAAGATCCTTAAAGACAAGTGACTCCCAGATTAATGATCTGAAGGCTTATCTAATGATGGCGAAAAAGGATTATGTAAAAGCCTCCGAGCACTATAAAAAATCATTGAACATTAAGAAAACTGCAAATGGTCTCTACTATTTGTCGCTGGCGCAATGGTATTTGGGTGATAACGACCAAGCCAAAACAACATTGGAAGAGTCTTTAAAAATATCTCCCAATTTGTATAAATCTTACAACCTTATTGGTCTCATATACCTGGTCACTGGTAATATTGATAGCGCCATGCAAGCGTTTGAAAAATCGATTGCTAACAAGCCCACAGACAGCATTACTCTCAACAATTTGGGATTATGCTACTTGCTGTTAAAGAAATATCCGCAGGCTCTGGATACATTTTCGCGCGCAAACGATATAGCACCCAATATTTCCTCGCAAATGCTTAATCAAGCGGATACCTATGAGCTTCTCGAAAACAACGCTGAAGCAACAATTTGGTACACAAAGCTTATAAATTTTCTGACAAAAAAAGAATTAAACAATGAAAACCTTATCCATCTTGCACAAGCTCATGCGCATCTGGGTAACTTTTCCGAAGCACTTAAATATTTACAAAAACTTGAAAAAGAAGACTCGCAAAACTACCGTACGGCATACACCGCCGCATTGGTTCACACGCTTGCCAAAAACAACACGTCTGCCATTTTAAATATAGAAAGCTCTCTCAACCTTGGTATGAACAAAATTTGGTTCAGCTTCCCCTGGTTTGATCGGCTATGTGTGGAATTAAATTTTGTAGAATTAATGAAAAAAATCGGGGAGCCCAATAGATGCTCCCCTTCGCTCAATAAACAACCTTAAAAAATTATTAAGGCCTGCCTACACGTACATCTGGATCCAGGGATTCATAGACAGTTACCACTCCTGAAACCGCATCCGTAAATGAAGCCAGGTAACCGAAATGTATTTCTTCCGGTGTATTACCTATGGATTGGACCTGCGCCAGGAGGGAGTAACCCGCATCTGTAATTTCAACGACAACATCGTGATTTACATCATTAAAAATTGGATTAACTGCAACACCATCTGATGCAAAACGCCAGATACCATTATTCAGAAGGTTTTGCTGAATTTTTATCTGAATAATTGCCCGCTCAAATTGTTGCTCCAGGTCTGAAGAGCCCACGCTAAAACTGAAACGCAGTGAATCTATATCCTGAAATGGCTTCTCAGGATCTACAAGTAACCAATTGCCGGCATGTCCTTCTACAGGTAATGACGGAGTCAAATGAAATGTACGTATTACCTGTCCCCCTTGGGGAACTTTAATTAACAACGACGTGGATTTTACGGATTTTTTCCCTGCTACTTTTTTTTCAGCTTTTGCAGCAGGTTTTTTCGGAGCCTTCTTAGCGGTACTTGCTTTTTTTTCCACTGCCATGATGTTGATCCTGTTAATTTAATCGATGGAGTCCTGAATAAATTTGCGCAAACACTCGCGCTCGCGCTGGCATCTTCCTCCCTAAAAATGCCTGTACACACAAAATCTTAGCTTAAAATTGATAACCCAGTTTCAATCCAAGTGTACGAGGGCGAGTAATAAAATCAGACTGACCATGTTCACCGTAAAGTGTTGCAGTGCGCTTACCGGTAACGGCCAGGGTGTTAGTTATATTATTTACAAACACACCCAGCTGCCAATTACGCAATGTTACATCAGCATGTGCGTTTACCATTTCGTAACTGTCCAGATGCGCATAGTCAGCAAAGGTTTTGTTCAATGCAGTAGTTAAGTCGCTGGCATATGAATAATTGATACCAGCACCAAATTGGCCATCTGCAAATGTGTTTTGATAATTCAAACCTAAATTCCATTCGTGTTTAGGCGCGCCCGGTAATCTATTACCCGATTTTGCATCTTCCGCACCGCCGTTAATAGCCAATACTGTATCCGTAATTTCAGCATCGGCTAATGAGTAACTTAATTTTAAATTCCAGGCATTGTTTAACTGAGTAATTGTTTCCAGCTCAACACCTTTAGTACGCGCAGTTCCCGCGTTAACGGTTGCTCCGTAAATTTCAATCACAGCTGGAACCTGAATTTTCTTCCAATCCATTAAATAAATTGAGCCGTTAAATTGCAGCTTTCCATTAAAAAAATCACTGTGAGTTCCTATTTCGTAGTTCACTACAGTTTCTGGTTCGTAGCTACGATGGTGAGTGACTTCTATCGGTAAAAGATTAGCACCGCCGCGGCGATAACCCTCTGCAATAGTTAAATAAATATTTTGTGATTCATTAAATTTATATTTGGAACTGAATTTACCCAACGATCCAGTTTTTTCGTCATTTCCATCTTCACATGTTAGCGGGTAACTATGTTCCTCGTGTTCAATATCCGTAGGAAATAAAAGGCTACAGGTTTCTAAATCATCTTTATATTTAAAGTACCGAGCACCGATAGCCACCTCCCAATTCGGTTTTAAATCATAGGCAACTTCAGTATAAAATGATCGCTCACGCAAAGTTTCGGCCTGAGTCGCTATGTAGTCGAGCGCATCTGGTCTGTCTTCGCCTGAATAATTTTTAAATCCCGGCACGCGATCAACCAAAGTTACGTCCAGATCATCACTACTAACAAATGCCCCTAGCAACCAGCGCAAGGGTTGGTCGTTTGGCGATACCAAACGCAACTCATTGCTATTTTTAGTAATATCAATGTCGCCACTGGTAAAGGCAGTGAAATCTTCATATCCACCGTAGTAATTCCCATAGTTGTAGAGTAGCAAATCTGTTTGATCAGATATGGTTTTCGTAGTGTAGTCATAACGACTTGCACTTGCTGTGAGAGTGGCCCAACCGAAATCATAAATAGCGTCAAGACTTGATAAGGTTAACTTTCCTTCGCTTGGCTGCAAAAAATAATTCGATGCAATGAATTCATCGCCGGTTATTTCTTTATTGCTTGATTGGCGATCATCCACATTTATTTTTTGGTAACTGTGACTGGCAGTCAGTGAAAATTCATCTGTTGGCTTCCACAAAACACTTGCGCGATATTGTTTGGTTTCATCAGAATTTATATCTTTCTTTAAGCCAACATATTGTGGAATGTAATCTGAATTTGCCTCATCTTTTTTGAGTGTATATATTGAATCAGCGTCAATAAAACCTGCGTTGTTTTCTTTTGAAAGCAGTAAACGTACACCAAGAACATTATCAATAAGTGGCGCATTAACGATTAAATCTGTGCTGTAATTTGTGTCTTCGCTTTCTTTGGTTTGCGATAGCGATGTGTCAATTTTAACAATATTTTTGGTTAGATCTGGCTTAGCGGTTACATAGCGAATAACTCCACCAACAGATGCATTTCCATAAAGAGTACTTTGCGGGCCACGCAAAACTTCTATTTGTTCCAAGTCTTTTAAAGAATTAGCAGGCGGAACAAAAAACCCTTGTAGCGGAATGTTATCAATGTAAGTTGTTACAGTTGAACCATCACCGCCTGTGTCACTAGGAGAAACCTCATCCATACGAAGGCCACGAATTGTCACTGCTGAAATAGCGCGTGGGCCGTTGTTAATTACGGATAGACCAGGAACCTGGTCAGCAAGATCGCTGATGGTTGCACCTGGGTTAAAACTATCACCTTTAATTACACTCACTGAACCTGAAAAATCTTTGAGGCTTTGATTGCGTTTTGATGCGGTTACTATTACCTCATCAATATTGGCAACAGCTTCTTCAGCAACTGTAGCTTGCGCGATTAATAACGGTGCTAGCGCGCAACAAAGCTGGATAGGCAGGAGGATTGATTGAAGTGCGAAAGGTTTTTTGACGGCCATGCTTGAGTCCTTAAATTTTTGCCCGAGGGCTATTTATTAAAAAAGGCTAATTATAAAAAAATAATAATTATTAAAAGTGGTTAAAAAAATAAGTGGCCAATAATAGGTGAGTTATTTAATAAATACATCACGCTTGTGACTTATTACCAATTATTCCCCATGCAACGCATTTAGAAAAAAGCCGCAGAATAAAAAATCTGCGGCTTTTGTATGAAATAACTCAACTACTTATAAAACTGAATGTGGCTAAGTATAGAACGATAAATTTATTGATTGCGTAATGAGCTATGCCAGTTTACTTCTCGCGAATATTTATCCACTTGATCGACAACGTTAAGCACCAACGTAAACAATGCCATACGCACCAGCACGCCGTTATCGGTTTGCCGAAAAATAGCCAGGTTTGGATTTGAGTTTAAGTCATTGTCTAACTCATTGGCGTCTGCGCGGGAATCGCGCGGCAGCGGATGCATAATCACTGTATTTGGCTCACAGTGTTGCGTATATATTTGTTGATTTAAGCGATAACGACCACGGTATAAGTCTGCCTCTTCCTTATTATTAAATCGTTCTTCCTGAATTCGCGTTGAGTAAGCAATATCAATGTGCGAAATACTTTGCGCGAGATCGTCAGTAACAATTACTTTGTGACCGGCGCTGCGTAAATCTTCAATAATATATTCGGGCATCGCTAATTCTTTTGGGGATACCAGCGTTAATTGAATGTTATTAAATACACACAATAATTTGCTCAATGAATGTACGGTGCGGCCGTGTTTTAAATCGCCGATCATCGCAATCCGCATTCCATCAATGGTACGATTTTTTGAATGTAGTTCTTTGCGAATGGTGTATAAATCCAACAGCGCTTGCGTGGGATGTTCGTTGGGTCCATCGCCACCATTGATAACCGGAACGCGACTACCCTCTGCAAATTCCGCTACCGAACCACCGGCCGGGTGACGCATGCAAATAACATCACTGTAACCCGAGAGCACTCGCGCAGTATCGTAGAGCGACTCACCTTTTGTAATAGATGAACTTTCAAAACCGGTGGTTTCACGCACGTTACCGCCCAGCAAATTAAACGCCGCACCAAAACTCACTCGCGTGCGCGTGCTCGGTTCGAAAAACATATTTCCTAAAATCGCACCTTCAAGTACGCGCGTTACTTTATGACGCAGCGCGTAAGGCTCCATGGCATCGGCCACTTCAAAAATACGTTGAATATCAGCACGGTCAAATTGATTTATCGAAAGAATGTGAGCGCCAGTAAAGTTCACAATGAGTCCTTAAAGCTGAGGGTGGACAAAATGGCAATCCAGACAGGATCTACCGGAGATGATGTGGACGCATTTTAACGGTAGATGTTGCGAGTACCAATGTTTTTATGTTGCTTGGGATTAATTAAATCCAGCTCACTGGAGACAGGGGAATACGACTGGTGTCGGCAATTCGTTCTTTAACAGGTAATGACAATTTCACCTTATCCAACACCGTGAGCGCAGTTTGCCGGTAAGTCGTTAATTTACCTCCCATCACCGAGATCACTCGTGGCCGGGTTTCGTCATCTACCTCAAACAATACTTCGCGCGTGCGGGAAAATGCATTCTTATCGCTACGAGGCAAAACACGCAAACCTGCAAAGCTATCCACAGTATTAATGTCCACGGACAAATCGGGGAAATAATGCAGTAACACGTCGAGTAAATAATCTCGCTCTTCATTGGTACATTGGGCTTCTTCCGGCGCGCCGTAATGAGCTTTCTCTGTAGTGCCAACCATTAATTTACCTTGCCAGGGCAAAACAAAAACGGCGCGTTTATCCTGTGGAGCTTCGAGATAAAAATAGTTTTTTAACAATGGCGGCAACACGAGATGACTGCCTTGCACCAAATCTACTTTTGGCAAATACATATCGGGCTCAATGCGTGAAATCACATCGCTTGCCCAAGGTCCGGCGCAATTTACTAACACGCGACAACTAGCAGCTTTAAATCCATATTCACTTTCAAATTCAACCAGACAGCTACGGGAGTTCACGTGGGCGGTTACAAAACGACCTGGCATTTCGCACTCCGCGCCCAGCTCCATTGCCGAATGTAATACGGCGCGGGTTAATGCAGCATCGTCTGTTTGAGCCTCGTAGTATCGGTAAACAGCAAGTAGGTCATCTCGCTTGAGCCCTTCCAAACTATCCCACTGAGATGACGGAAGGCTGCGAAATCGTGCATTTGAGTCAAGACCGGACAGCAACGCGTAAAGGCTGAGGCCACTGCGAATAGTTAGCGGGTTGCGAGTAGTGTCTTTATAAACGGGGATGTGAAACTGTTTAAGCTTTACCAGATCAGGAGCCAATTTAAGCAGAAGTGCTCGTTCGCGAAGGCTTTCGCGCACCAGCCCGAACTGCGCAGTTTCCAGATACCGCAAACCGCCATGAATAAGTTTTGAAGATTTACTTGATGTGCCCGCAGCGGGTGACGATTGCTCCAGAACCAGTACTGTATACCCTGCTGCTGCTGCGGCCTGAGCAACGCCAGCTCCCTGAATACCCGCGCCCACAACAACCAAATCATATTTCATCTAAAGACCAACCTGACGATAATTAAAGCGTTGCCGAGTTTGATATAAATCTTATGCCTAATAATAGGTTAATTTTGCAACTTATGTACTAAGTAGAGTGCCGCCTCATTCTACCTAAGGTGTTTAAGTTTAAAAACATGTGAATGGATATGACGATAAAAGTTGGCCGATTTTGTAATGCAGATGTCGTTATTGATTGAGTTAAGGCAGCAAATTATTTCCAAAGCCAATTCCAAATTCCAGGAAGGCGAAATTCACTATTTGCATCACTCACTGTACGTGCCAAGGCCGCAATTTCCAATTCGGCTCGGTCATCGTAAAACGGTTTTGCAGACACGGGGATATCCAATTCACTCGCTACCTGTAACAAAATATTCAAATACACCTCAACATTTCTTGCGGTGTAGTTATTCACATCATGAAAGGTGACTACAATCGGAGTAACTCCATTTACCACCGGCATGCGGCCCTGACTCCATTCTTTTCGCGTGAAGGTTAATTGTTTTAGTAAGTTGGAATGTTTATGCCAACTCCAATTAACACCCCAGATAACGCCGTCATTTGCGCTCAAATCGGTGAGGAGCATTTGCAATCCGTGTTGGTGATAAGTAGCAAGCGTACGCGCATCGAAACTCCAAAATGGTGGGCGCACTAACTGTGGCGCTACACCAGTAACCTCTGTTAAATCGGCGATCCCATTTTGCAACGACATATCAAATTCGTCAGGTGTTAAGAACCGGTGATTAGAATGGTGTTTAGTCGATGAATGAAAAGCTAACAAATGACCTTCAGCAAACTCACGCCGCAATAACACTTGGCCAATTTCAGTGCCTCCACCTCGCGCAGCGCGTGTTTGCGTAAAAAAAATAGCTTTAATATCTGACTGAATTGGATTTTTTGCCAAGACGCCGAGAACTTTTTTTGTTGGATTAAATCTTTTCGAACCACTTGGGCCATCGTCAAACGTAATAAGAAAGCGAACCGGCGCAGCTATTGACTCAGCATTAGCAGGTGCAATTGCTACGGCACTCACAAAAATTGCAACACCGATGCTCAATGTTTTTAACGTTTGTAACAAAAATATTTTAAACATACACTTCCACATTATTAATAATTATTCTTTTAAACCTAAACGCAAACCCGGTTCATTTAAGCCAATTTTTCATGGCGTCTTGCCACATCGAGAATCGTTTATTTAACTTCACGTTAATTGCGGGTTGAAAAATTTTCTCAATCACCGAATTTTGCCACACATCTGAAAGTCCACCTGCCATACAGGCTATACCCTGCAAGGTTGCATCGGCATTTTCGCTGCGGTGAACAGCAACTTGAATTAGATCTGCAATTTTTTGACATAGTAGATCAGCATTACTAAGGCCGCCGCTAATATAAATTTTTTGTGCATCGCTAAGTTTGCTCATCAGGTTAATATTGACGATAATTTGAAAAACGATTGATTCCAGCCATGCAAGAATTTTTTCATTAGCAGTGAGATCTAGACTAAATGTTGAAGTTAAATCTGTACGCCAATATGGCGCGCTCAAACCACCTACAGCATTTAAAAAATAACAATTAGTATCGGGCTCAAGCGTTAGAGCTAAACCAATAATCTTCGGTGTAATTTTCACACCTGTTTGTTGTTCTATGTAAGCAATGGCTGAAGCTGCTCCGTTTACTGTTGCTTCCCACGCATACCAGGATGTTTTCTCTGGTTTTATATAAATTCCTGATGGTAACGAAAGATCAGGGATGAAGTCATTTGTAAAATCTCCGACGTAACACGTAGGCGATGCCATATCTATTATTTCTTCGTCGTTATTTTCGGGCAACCACAAAGGGCTGACCAATAAACCATCCGGAGCATTCAAATTATCTGCAACTCGCTGAATAAATGCGCCGGTTCCAATGTTGATATAACACGCATTTTTATCTGGCAGGCCGCGAGAAAATAACGATGCACCTTGATCACGTGCGCTTGCAGTAAAAGGTATTTTATGATCATTTATATAAAAATCACCAAAGTGGCTATCGTGCCATTTAAGCTCCGGTAAAATATTGCGTGGGATGTTAAATAAATTAAGTAGGGATGCATCCCATGTATTACTGATTAAATTCCATAGCAGTGTACGCTGTGCGTGGCCGGGGTCGATATAGTTCTTACCTGTTAGATGCCAAAAAATGTAACTGACAATTGGGCCAATACTTAACGTATTATTTTTTAATGCATTTCTTACCTGAATATTATTATCAAGACACCATCGAATTTTACTCGCTCCATAATGTGGTGATACCCGTAAACCTGTTAACTCTCGCGCTTGCGTATGTGTGAAGGTTAAGGGCTGTAAAAAACCATCACCACGAACATCCTGCCAACTGAGCACTGGAGACAAGGCTTCACCAGTTTTATTATTCCAGCACAATAACGAAGACCCCTGCCCTGCAAATCCAGCAGCCATAATATTTTTTACATTTTCTCCTAAAGCGATGTTAACTTTTTCGATACAACTTTTTATGCCCAACAAAATCTCGTCAGGATCTTGCTCAATGTACTCCTGACCATTAACCAGCTTATGCGAAGTAGCACATGGTGCGGCAAAGCAATGTAGTTGTTCCCCAACATCTGTATAAACAGCAACACGTGAGCTTTGGCCACCCTGATCAATCGCGAGAATAAGTGATTGCGTCATAATATTTTTATGTCTTCGAAATAAGCAAAGTGTAATCGAGAGTGCTCTTTCCCCAAAATAAAAAAAGCGGCACGAGCCGCTTTTTTTCATTTAATAATCACAAATTTTTATTCGCCCAAATTTGGGTTCGGAATAAATCCACCATAGGGGAATTGTGCAATTTTGTCGCTACCGCTTTTTACTTCACTGATTTTGGCGGGCCCTTCTTTTTCCACTTCATCAATTCGCACTATAGAGTGCATAGGAATGTATGACCGTTTTACACCGGCAAATTCCTGTTTGAGCTTTTCCTCGGCAGGATCAATTAATACCTGACTACGCTCGCCAAATACAAACTCCTCCACCTCAATAAAGCCATACATTTCGCTTTGGTAAATGGCGCTTGCAAACAATTCGTAAACTTGACTTTGATTAAGGAAAATAACGCGATAGACGGGTTTTACTGCCATAAAAATCTCTAAATAAACACTGGGGAATTAACTGGGAAAAGGCGCGCAGAATATCACAATTAAACCAATTTCTCGCCCATCAAAAGAATTTTACGCTCCATTTTTTAGGCTTTTTTCATCTGTTTAGGTGGCGCTTTTAGAAAAATTATCAAAGGCAAAGCGCAAAGCGTTATCCACATCATCAAACGGAAATCCTGCAAATACGCCAAAGTTGCAGCCTGTCTGGTTACTTCGGCGTTTAAAGACGCCAAACCTTGGGTAGTATGAATATTCCACAGACCATCTTGCATTGCTTGTTTTAGGGGCAAGCTGAAAGGCGTGAGATAATCAGTGAAAGCGGCATGATTCTTTTGGATATTCTGCTGTAATTGGCTGATGACTACCGATATGCCGATACTGCTACCAATATTTCGTGTAAGGCTAAATAAAGCCGTTCCCTCATTGCGATAGCGCTGATCAAGCGTCGAAAAAGAAATTGCTGAAAGTGGCACAAATATAAAACCCAAACCGAAGCCTTGAACCATGCTGGTTCGAATAATATCCCAGGTGCTAACATTGAGATTAAAAAGGGTCATTTCCCATAATGAAAATGCAGTAAGACCTAAACCAAAAACCACTTGCTGACGCGGATCAACTTTACCTGCGAGCCGCCCAACAATTAACATCGCAATCATCACACCTACACCGCGCGGAGCCATAACCAGCCCTACATCCAACACAGGATAATGTAAAAGACTTTGTAAAAATGGAGGTAAGAGCGCCATGGTTGCCAATAAAATAATTCCGACGATAAACATAAACATCAGGCCCATGGAAAAATTGCGATCTTTAAATAAGGCGGGTTCAATAAACGGTTGCTTATGAGTAAAAATATGCGCAATAAACCAATAAAAACCGAGCAACACTAAAATTAATTCAATCACAATTTCGTTGTTATGAAACCAATCGAGCACCTCGCCGCGATCAAGCATCATTTGTAATGCACCAATTCCCAAGCTTAAAAAAGCAAAACCTAATAAATCAAAACGACGTGCATTGTTAATCGGCGTTTCTTTTACAAAAGCCATGATCCCCAAAAGCGCTAAAATACCAAAGGGTAAATTGATATAAAAAACCCAACGCCAACTGTAATACTCCGTCAACCACCCCCCCAAACTAGGACCAAGAATAGGACCGAGCATCACACCTACGCCCCACATCGCCATTGCAGATGAATGTTTTTCTTTGGGATAAGTATCTAATAAAATTGCTTGCGAGAGTGGCACCAACGCCGCGCCAAAAATCCCCTGCAGCAAGCGAAACAAAACAATTTGCGGCAAATTTTGTGCAGCACCACAAAGCATGGACGTTAATGTAAAACCCACAACAGACCACAAAAATAATTTCTTGCGTCCGAATCGTTCAGAAAGAAAACCAGTCATGGGTAAAAAAATGGCGGAAGCAACAATGTAGGATGTGAGCACCCAGGAAATTTGATCTTGCGTTGCTGACATACTGCCCTGCATATGTGGCAAAGCAACGTTAGCAATAGTTGTATCCAATGCTTGCATAATGGTCGCCAGCATCACTGATATAGTGACGAAACCTTTATGGCCGAGCGAGAATTTTTCTGCAATTACCATGAGTTAGTTCGTATAAAAGAAATAGTTAAACATTATATTTAACATCAAAATTATTAAAGGCAAGATCAAAAATTAAATTGAAAAACCAAGGAGTTTGCGTTTATGTCCGGTATCTATTTCAATTTGTGTACTCAAGCCTGCTTGCAATAAAGGTGCGGTAGAATTTGCTTTTACACTAATATTAACCGGCACACGCTGGGCGATCTTTACCCAGTTGCCAGTGGCATTTTGTGCAGGAATAACTGAAAACTCAGAGCCTGTTGCCGGGCTTAAACTTTGCACTTCGCCTTCCCATTGAATGTCTGGGTAAGTGTCTATAACAATATTTACTTTTTGCCCGGCATGCACATTCGTTAAATCTGTTTCAACAAAATTAGCTTCAATCCACAAGTTATCTGTAGCCACTAATTTCATTGTTATAGCGCCGACATTAATATATTCACCCAACTCTGGAGGCCGAGTTACAACACCATTTTGCGCAGCATAAATTTTTGTGTGATCCAAATTTAATTGTGCTTGTTTTAACTCCGCGACTGCGGCCAAGTAAGTAGGATGTTGCTCAATTGACGATTCCAAATTTCCACCCAGCGTTTCTTCGATGCGTTTTAAATCCTGTTGCACGCCTACAATTTGTTGTGCAGCAATGGTACTCGTATGCCGAACCTGATCATAAGAAACGCCCGCAATCAAATGTTGGCTGGCTAAATTCGCCTGACGCTTTTGTTCCTGTTTTGCAAATTCGGAATTGGATTGCGCAACTTGTAAATCAGATTGGCGTTCGCGATAGGTTGCTTTTAATGACGATAAATTACTGCGAACTTCAGCTAACTTTGCTTCAGCTTTCGCAACGGCAATTTTATAAGGCTCGTCATCCACGCGAAATAATAACTGCCCTACTTTTACTACCTGATTTTCTTTTACTGCACGCTCGACCACAACACCTGCTACCTGGCTGCTAATGGCGATAACATCGGCTTTGACGTAAGCATTTTCAGTAGACACATAACGCCCGCCTTTTAAATAAATAATCAATCCGATTAGTGCAACAACGAGCGGCAAAATGACTAACAATATTAAACGCTTGTTCGAATTTGGTTTTACATCCGCTGACGGATGTTGTTCGGTACTCATAGTGACTCCGTGGTTGGTAAAGCAGTGGATAACATAAGATCAAGATTGTCGCGAACTTGATTTAGCGCGGCGAATAAAATTTCAATTTGTGAGTCGTTCAAACCCGCTAATGCCTGGTGCTGAAATTCGCGAGACTTTTTTGCAAAAAAATCAATAACAGATTTAGCAGCGGGAAGTAAAAACAATTTGTATGCACGTCGATCTGAAGGATCAGCACGACGCTCGACATAACCAATTTCGGCAAGTTGATCGATCATTCGCGCGAGGGTAATAGGTTGAATATCCAAAAATTCTGCAAGCTCTACCTGACGAATTCCCTGGTAGCGCGCCACACCAAGAAGTGCGCGGCCTTGAGCGAGTGTTAAGGGATAATCGGTTAAATACTGGGCAAATAATTTACCAGTCAAACGTTTGGTATCAGAAATGAGAAAACCCAAACTAGCACGCTCTGGGATCAACTGATTGACTTCATCTTTCACTGCTTTCGGGTTCATAAGTGCACCATATAATGTGTTCTATATATAATAAGCAATGCTTATCATTTTTCAACCCGAAAACACAAAAATACTTCAAATACATAAGATTTGATGTGGTAACTATCCAATCAAATAGTCGCCGCTTAAGCTGTTATACTGCGGGCCCTTTCGTTTCTCCCAATTAGTAAACTATGAATTTTGCCTCTCTGGGCCTCGCGCCCGAACTCCTCCACGCCATTAAAGTTATTGGCTACCAGCAAATGACGCCAATTCAGCAGCAGGCAATTCCAATCGCCAGACGCGGCAGCGACATGCTTGCCACTGCACAAACGGGCACTGGAAAAACTGCTGCCTATACGCTGCCTTTGTTGCAACATATGGTCGACAAGCAAAAAGCGCCCGAGGCGTTAAATACGCGAATGTTAGTCCTTGCTCCTACGCGCGAGCTCGTACAACAGGTCGCAGAAAGCATTCAGCAACTCACACAGTTTTTGAATTTCAAAGTGGTTACCGTTTATGGCGGTGTGAAAGCGAGCAGTCAGGCAACAAAGTTACGCGCAGGCACTGACATTCTGGTGGCAACGCCTGGGCGATTGCTTGAGCACGTAGAAGAGGGAAATATTAACTTGGCAAAAGTTGAATTCGTCGTGTTAGACGAAGCCGACCGAATGTTGGATATGGGTTTCGTGAACGATATTCATAAGTTGCTAAGCAGCATAAAGCGCAAACATCAAACTCTGTTTTTCTCAGCAACCAGCTCGCCTCTGATAACTAATCTGGCGAAACAGGCGATGAATAAGCCGGTTATTGTCGCGGTATCAAAACGTAACGCCGTCGCAGATACCATTGAACATGTGGTTTACCCGGTGGATGACGCGCGTAAATACGAGTTATTTGTACATCTGTTGCGTACGCAAAATTGGTATCAAGTGATGGCCTTTAGCAGCACACGCGAAGAAGCCGACAAACTCATCGCTGCCCTTAAAGAAGACAATGTTGATGCTGCAGTTATTCATAGCGAGAAAACGCAAGGCTCACGTCGCCGTGCGCTACAAGACTTTAAGGATGGAAAGTTACAGGTATTGGTAGCCACTGAAGTTGCGGCTCGAGGATTAGATATTCAAGGGCTGGATTTTGTGGTGAATTTGAATCTACCCTTTTTTACCGAAGATTATGTTCACCGTATCGGCCGCACTGGTCGTGCAGGTGCCAAAGGCACTGCAATTTCATTAGTGTGCCCGGCTGAAGAATATAAACTCACGCTCATCGAAGATTTAATTGGCAATCGCATTAAACGAGTGCGAGTTAAAGGCTTCGACATCACCGAGTCGCCACCACTTAATCAACGTAAAGTAAAAGCGGCACCAGCACCGAAAAAGCCCGTGAGCCGTGCTGATGCACCTGCAAAAGTTAGACGCGGCGGGAGTAAAACGGCGAATATTCCGGTGAAGAAAATCTATCCCAAAAAGCCAAGCACGCCAAAGTAGACAACAAGTAAAAGCCCAAAAATAAAAAGCCGCCAGAGTTATCTCATGGCGGCTTTTTATTTTTGATTAACTTAATAATGCGTTGTCGTTGTTTAAACAACACTATTCATCAAATTCATCTTCATCAATAGCAGCTTCTTCTCGTTCCCTTGGAGTGCGTATTGCAGCACGCGCTAAAATTTCCACGTAAAAACTATCGCCTCCGGCTTTGGCTACCACATCCATTTGTTTAGTGATTTCACCTAAATGTAGAGGTTCCGCAGCTTCTGTGGTTACGCCAAATTTACAATCAAAAGCCCAGTAATTTGCACCTTGAGGTAAGGTTTTGCGCTTTTCGCGCTTAACATATTTACGCACTTCGTGTTTGATTGCATCCAGTAAGCGATCACTATTCTTACCTTCAATATGGAGCTTAAACGTCTTTTTCATGGGATACCTTTTTCATTGCAAGCGTATAACACAGCATTCTGAACAAACTAATGGGTGCGCATCTTAACATGCAGCCCGGTTCAACGCTGAAAATAATTAGCCTGCCATTCCTCAGTTTAAAAGCTGTCCGTGAAGCATCAGTAAAAAATAAGTGCGCTCTTTGAATCCAAACTGATGCAAGCAACGTCTTAAAACTTAAATCAAAACCTGAAAATAAATAGCAATTATTAAGGAAAAAATATGGGTAGTGTAAGTTTCATTAAATCCATACCGACTATTCCCGAAAATCACTCGCAAAATCGCATATTGATTATCGATGTCTTACGAGGTTTTGCTCTTTTTGGAATCCTCTACGCACATATGATTTTTTGGTATTCAGGCGGCCCCCTGCCCGAAAATGTTTACCAAACTTATATAGATATCCCAAATGGAATCGTTATAGGTCTGCATATGCTGTTCTTCAGCGCCAAATTCTTCTCGTTGTTTTCCTTTCTGTTTGGTTTAAGTTTTTATATTCAAATACAAGCGCTCGCGGAAAAACATGAAAATGTAGTATTGCGCTTTGGTTGGCGATTATTGATTCTTGGTGCAATTGGTTTGATTCACAATGCATTTTGGCGAGCTGATATCCTAACCATTTACGTGCCACTTGGATTTATTTTACTTTTTGCTCGAAATCTAAGTAACAAAACATTACTCATTTTAGGTGTGGTACTGACATTAAATATTCCAACCAAAATAATTGAAGTTATATCTATCGTCGCTAACAACAATATTGAATTTATACCTAATAATTTTGTTGCTGAAGGCGCTCGATATTTTAATGTCATGAATCAGGCAACATTTACAGAAGTTGTAGCAGATAACGTTCACTCACTGAAAGAGAAAGTGAATTATCAACTTACGTCTGGCAGATTATTTATTACCTTCGGATTTTTCCTGTTAGGAATGCTCGCAGGAAGGCAGAAATGGTTTTCAGATCTGGAAAAAAATCGCGAGCTATTTAAGAAAGTCTGGAAAAAATTGGGAATTGCAGTGGTAGCTCTATCAATCGTAAGCATCGTTTTTAGCGTAAGTGTATATGCACTATCTATCGACATGAAAACCTCCCACTGGCTACGCTGGTTCGCAGGGTATTTCGTAGATGGATTTAACACCGGCGTAACACTTTTTTATATAGCCAGCATTGGCTTGCTCATGCAAAAACCAAAATGGCACAACCGCTTCGCACCATTATCCTACATTGGAAAAATGGCGCTCACATCCTACCTAACTCAAACTATATTCGGCGTTTTATTATTTTTTCATTTCGGGCTGGGATTATTTATGAAAACATCCCTAATAATGAACATCCTTTTATGCTGCACAATTTTTGGTTTACAAATTGTATTTTGTAAGTTTTGGTTGCAACGTTTTAATTATGGTCCGATTGAATGGCTGTGGAGATCGGGGACTTATTTGAAGTGGCAGCCATTGTTGAGAAGAGATAGATAAAATACTTAATAAAAAAAGGCGCCTTTCGGCGCCATTTTTTATTCTGGCCTCATGTGCGGAAATAACAACACGTCTCTAATTGATGGGGCATTTGCAAACAACATAATCAAGCGGTCAATACCAATCCCCTGCCCTGCAGTTGGTGGTAAGCCGTATTCCAATGCGCGAACGAAGTCTGCATCGTAGTGCATAGCTTCATCGTCACCAGCGTCTTTTTCGCGGACTTGTTGCATGAAGCGTTCAGCTTGGTCTTCGGCGTCATTTAATTCTGAAAAGCCGTTTGCTAATTCGCGGCCGCCGATAAAAAATTCGAAGCGATCCGTCACTGCAGGGTTGTGGTCGCTGCGACGTGCGAGTGGTGAGATTTCAATTGGGTATTCGGTAATGAAGGTTGGTTGATCCAATTTGTGCTCGACAGTTTCTTCAAAAATTTCAGTTTGAATTTTGCCGAGTGCAGTGCCTGGTTTAATTTTTAAATCTAAAGCTTCTGCAGCTTTAGTCGCGCCTTCAACACTGTTCAATTGTTCGGCAGTAATTTGCGGATTGTAATGCAACACCGAATCAAACATGGTTAAACGTGCAAAAGGTTTTCCGAAATCGTATTCACTTTCCTGATATTTCAGCGTGGTAGTGCCAATTACTTCCTGGCACATTTTGCGCAGCATATCTTCAGTTAAATCCATCAAGTCTTTGTAGTCTGCGTAGGCTTGGTAGAATTCCATCATAGTGAATTCTGGATTGTGGCGAGTGGATACACCTTCGTTACGAAAGTTGCGGTTGATTTCAAACACGCGTTCAAAGCCACCAACAACCAAACGTTTTAAATACAATTCTGGAGCGATACGCAAAAACATTTGCATATCCAGCGCGTTGTGATGGGTAATAAATGGTTTTGCAGATGCTCCACCAGGAATTACGTGCAACATGGGAGTTTCCACTTCCATAAAATCACGACCAACCATGTATTGGCGAATAAAATTAATACATTGCGAACGCAAACGAAAAGTATCACGCACTTCCGGGTTTACAATTAGATCCACATAACGTTGACGATAACGAATTTCCTGATCGCTCAAACCGTGATATTTATCGGGCAATGGACGTAAACCTTTAGTGAGTAATTGATACTCCTCCAAATTCACATATAAGTCACCTTTACCGGATTTGTGTAGCGCGCCTTTTACACCGACGATATCGCCAATGTCCCACACGCCCCATTTATTTTTTACATCTTCTTGCGCAACTTTATCGGCATACAATTGAATGCTACCGCTGCCATCTTGCAATACTAAAAATGGACCGCGTTTTGCCATGATACGACCAGCAACGCTGACAATATGATTTAGCGCCTCTAATTCTTCTTTAGTTTTTTCGCCAAATTGATTTTGCAATTCCTGACTTTTATTGGCTGGCTTGAAGTCATTTGGAAAAGCATTGCCTTTCTCACGAATTGCATCCAATTTACTGCGACGTTCCGCAATTAATTTGTTTTCGTCTTGCGCCTGTGGAGAATTAGTTTCGTTGCTCATAATAGTCACTGATCGTATAAAATTTGCTTAATTAAATTGTGCGAGATGTTGGTAGGTTTGAAAGACGTTTTTTTCAGGATGCAACCTGCATTCTTCCATAACCAACTCTCGAGTTTTTTCTGTATTTAGCGGCTTTTTTGATTTATCAAGATAATTGATATACATCAACCCACCAGTAACCGCCCAGAACTCTAAATCAGATTCATCTTTTTCAGGATAAATCTTTTTAAAATATTGCCCATCAACAATCACGTCACCGCAGGTTTTATTGCGAAGACTCAACAACTCATCTTTGGTGAACTTTACTTTGATCAAATCATGACGATATTTATCACCCACCTTGAAGCCTACTTTTACTTTGGGCTTAAGCAATGACAGAGCCATGGAATCGACAAGCTCATCACGAGATTTTTCCGAAATCTCGGAAGATACAATTGAAAAGTTCTCATCAAGATTTAGAGCTAAAAGTGCAGTTCCTTGAACACCTTGCGCCGCAAGCTCTGGAGTATAGATTTTATTGTTTGGGTAAATAACCACTTCGTATACTTCTAAAGTCTTGGACGGCGCGACAGATGACGAAGCACTCGAAATGGCTGAAGACGTAGCTTCTTGAGCAGCAGCAACTAACGAATAAAAAAAGATTAAGATAACAAGCGGCAATTTATTCATCAGAGACCCGCCTTTAAACTCTCAACCATAAATTGATCGAGTGAGCCATCTAAAACTGCCTGGCAGTTACTGGTTTGTACGTTGGTGCGTAAGTCTTTAATGCGCGAATCGTCCAATACATAGGAACGGATTTGGCTGCCCCAGCCGATATCAGATTTGCTATCTTCCATTGCCTGTTTTTCCGCGTTGCGTTTTTGCATTTCGTGTTCGTACATTTTTGCACGTAACATTTTATAAGCTTGATCGCGGTTGGCGTGTTGTGAGCGTTCATTTTGGCATTGCACAACAATGTTGGTTGGAATGTGTGTAATGCGCACTGCAGAATCGGTTTTGTTTACGTGCTGGCCACCCGCTCCACTTGCGCGATAAGTATCGATACGCAAATCAGAGGGGTTGATATCAATTTCAATATTGTCATCAATTTCTGGTGAAACAAACACAGAGCAGAAAGACGTATGGCGACGGTTGCCAGAATCAAACGGTGATTTACGCACTAGACGATGTACACCCGTTTCGGTGCGCAGCCAGCCAAATGCATATTCGCCCTCATAGCGTATGGTCGCGCTTTTGATACCGGCGACGTCACCGGCGGAGCATTCTTCCAGGTTGACTTTAAAACCTTTAGCCTCGCCCCAGCGCAAGTACATGCGCAATACCATTTCTGCCCAGTCTTGGGCTTCCGTACCACCGGAGCCGGATTGGATATCGAGATAGGCATTGTTTGGGTCCATTTCATTAGAGAACATGCGGCGGAATTCGAGCGCTGCAAGCTGCTGGTCAAGCCGGTCGATTTCAGATTGCACATCCGCAACGCTAGCTTCGTCGTCTTCCTCAACCGCCATATCCAAAAGTTCTCGGCAATCGCTGACGCCCACATCAAGGTCGTCAATGGTCTTTACAACGTTTTCAAGACTGGAGCGCTCGCGGCCCAAGGTTTGAGCGCGTTCCGGGTTTTCCCAAACGTTGGATTCACCCAATTCCAACTCAACTTCAGTTAGACGTTCTTTCTTTGTGGCATAGTCAAAGGTACCCCCGGAGCACATTCGTACGCTCGGTGAGATCTTTTAAGGCATTTAATAGCGGGTTGATTTCCATAGCGGGATTACTGCAAAAATAAAAAGTCGCGCATTCTACCCTAGCACAGGCAGGAATTTCTATTTCAGATGGGTGCAACGATTAAAATACAAATTGAGAAAGTAAATTTATGCTGAATGAATCAAATGGGGCGTGACTTGGCGAAGCTTGTTTTAGCTATGAGGTAAAAACAACTGAACCTTTAAAAGACCTTTAGGTCGTATCATTTGGAAACAGGTTAAGCCAATTATTAACCCCAATATGACTCGGCTAACTTTACCTGTAAAAACTTACCACTTAAATGAAAAATCTATTGTCATTTAAGTGTTTTTCCCATAGTGTGTCAGATATCGCTTTCATAGATTTTCCATTCACGAAAGCCGTTAGACATAAAACCAATAATAAATAAGTTGTAATTTTATCTAGATTTGGCCTTCAGCCGCCTTTATTAAACAATAGTTAAGCTTCAAGTTAAAATTAATACTGTTACCTTTACAAACAATTTAATTTGTCGTGTTTAAAATCAAAAAACAATAATCAGCACGCGATTAAGTAAGTGATCCCTATAAAAATAACTAGTGTTTTAACCTTAGCAAATATGCAGTAACCGAAAACTTAAAATTTTAAACCGACTTATTTACGGCTTGGTGGAAATTTAATTAAAAGTGAGCTTTATGGTATTGAAAAGTTCAAGTAGCTTTACCTCCTCTAACTTCGTGTCATTACACGTGGGCTCACGCTACGCAAGATTTTCCTCCACACGCTGCAATGACAGCGCTGTCCTCACCGAATTATTAAAAACTATTATTAAAATAAAAAACTTCACACCTGGCGCATTAAACATCAAAAACTTATTGAAAATGGTTGTCATTCATCCAAGAAATTACCTTGCGACGTTTTATAAGAAAAAAATGACAGCGCTGTCTTTTAGATGACTCTTTGGTCTAATGGTGACGTAGTACTCGTTTAATGGTGACTCAGCACACAGCCAAAAACCATGCTTAAGAATTAAAATTAAAATATTGTTGTGGAAATACAAATACTTACAAGAACTTAATAATTAAATGAAGTTTGGCGACATTTGCCACGCGAAACTTTTCAAAGAAGTCTGTCAGGAGCGACACCACTTTCGTTCATCGCGCTAAGTGGAGTACATGATGTACGGGCGGTAGTACACCCGCAGCAGCTGGGGTGTTTAGAACAGAGGGCGTGCAACCCCCTTTTTTAACATTACGACATCAGGATAAATATAATGAATCGATCAATACGCAAAACGCTTGGACTAGCATCACTGCTAAGTTTAAGCATTGCTGCTACGAGCCAAGCTCAAGCAGCAACCTGCTCCTATTCGGTCAATAACGAGTGGAATACAGGTTTTCAAGGCACAATTACTATCACTAACAATACATCCACCGCAGTTAATGGCTGGAGCGTAGGTTGGCAATATTCTACTAATAGAGTAACCAGCTCATGGAATGCCAACTTGTCTGGCAGCAATCCATACACTGCAACCAACGTAGGTTGGAACGCAGCTATCCAACCAGGCCAGTCAGTTAGCTTTGGTGTTCAAGGTAGCAAAAATAACGGTAGCTCAGCTGAGAAACCAACAATTACTGGTGCCGTCTGCTCTGGCAGCACTTCAAGTACTCCATCAAGTTCAAGTACTCCAGCTAGCTCAAGCAGTTCAACCCAAACATCAAGCGTTTCATCCTCACAACAAGCTTGTGTTGGCGGTGCGTCTCAATGTAACTGGTATGGTACTAACTACCCAAGTTGTACCAACACTACTAATGGTTGGGGCTATGAGAACGGCAAAAGCTGTATCGCTCAATCAACTTGCGCTACTCAACCAGCACCTTACGGTGTAGTTGGTGGTGCTAGCTGCCCACGTTCCAGTTCGAGCGCTGTGACTTCTTCAAGCAGAAGCAGCTCATCGATAGTTCCTGTTTCTTCTTCAAGCGTTCGCACAAGCTCATCATCTTCAGTGATTAGCTCGGTTGTATCTTCAAGTGTGAGATCAACTTCAAGCTCTGTATCCTCTTCAAGCATCAGATCAAGTTCATCTAGCGTAACTTCCAGCTCTCGCTCAAGCACAAGTGCTGGTCCACGTTTGGATAACCCATTCACTGACGCTCGTTGGTACGTAGACCCAGTTTGGTCTGGCAAAGCAGCAGCTGAAGCAGGTGGTTCTGCCGTTGCCAATAACAACACCGCCGTGTGGATGGACCGCATTGGCGCAATTGAACCGACCGATGGTAGCTATGGCTTGCGTGATCACCTGGATGCAGCATTGGCGCAAAATGCCAACGTCATCCAAGTTGTGGTTTACGACTTGCCAAACCGTGACTGTAAAGCCTTGGCTTCTAACGGTGAATTGAAGCAATCTGCTGAAGGTTCAGCACGTTATCGCACTGAGTACGTCGATAAACTTGCGTCAATTTTCTCGGATTCGAAATATGCAAGTCTGCGTATTATCGCAATCATTGAACCGGACTCATTACCAAACCTCGTTACTAACCTGAGTAATCCTGCGTGCCAGGCAGCAGCTGATGCAACTTACGGTTACATTGCAAATACCCGTTACACCCTGAGCAAGTTGTATGCAATATCTAACGTATATTCCTATGTAGATATTGGTCACTCTGGCTGGTTAGGTTGGGATGATAACTTCGGTAAAGCAGTGACGTTAATTGCTGATGCAATCAAAGGTGCAACTGGTGGTGTTAATTCAATCGCTGGCTTCGTATCCAACACTGCAGGTTACACTCCATTGTACGAACCCTTCCTCGATTCATTGGCTAGCAGTGCATTCCCAGGTAGTGGCGGTGGTACCCAAACTCGTCAAGCGAACTTCTATGAGTGGAACCCCTACTTCAGCGAAGTATCTTTCGTACAAGCATGGCGTACACGCATGATCGCTGCTGGTTTCCCATCATCGATTGGTATGTTGGTTGATACCTCACGTAATGGTTGGGGTGGTTCAGGCCGTCCAACAGCGCAATCTACCAGTACTGTATTGGATACCTTCGTTGATCAATCACGTATCGACAAACGTACTCACCGTGGTAACTGGTGTAACCAGAAAGGTGGTATCGGTGAGCGTCCACAAGTAGCTCCTGCTGCTGGTATTGATGCGTACGTATGGGTGAAACCACCAGGTGAATCTGACGGTGCTGCATCGCAAGAACTTTCTTACGATCCACAAGATCCAGCGAAAGGTTTTGACCGTATGTGTGATCCAACGTACAACTACAGTGCTGGTACCTCTACAGTTACCACTGGCGCTTTGGCTAACGCACCTGTAGCAGGACGCTGGTTCAGCAGTGGCTTCCAAACTTTGTTGGGCAATGCTTATCCGGTTGCAGTAGCTACTTCATCAAGCAGCCGCTCTAGCGTAGTAAGTTCTTCAAGCGTTCGCTCAAGCTCTTCTTCTGTGGTGAGCTCTTCAAGCATTCGTTCCAGCTCTTCTTCTGTAGTTGTTAGCTCTTCGAGCGTTCGCACAAGCTCTTCTGTAGTTAGCTCTTCAAGTGTTAGAAGTTCTTCAAGCGTGGCTTCAAGTTCTTCAAGTGTGAGCTCAAGCTCTTCAAGTGCTTCTGGTCAACAATGTAACTGGTATGGCAACCTCTACCCACTGTGTGTAACCACTACTGGCGGTTGGGGATATGAGAATGGCAAGAGTTGTATTTCTCGTAGCACCTGTGCGTCGCAACCAGCTCCTTTCGGCATAGTTGGTGACTCAGCAAGCAGTTCAAGCGTGAGATCCAGCTCTTCTTCTGTTGTTAGCAGCTCTTCCTCAGTTAGAAGTAGCTCTTCTTCCGTCGTTAGCAGCTCATCGAGCGTTAGCTCAAGCAGTGTGGCTTCAAATGGTGCCAAGTGTACTTATGTGGTAACGAATCAGTGGAACAATGGCTTCACTGGTGCGATCCGCATTACTAACAATGGCAGCTCAGCTATCAATGGTTGGAACGTAAGCTGGTCTTATAGCGACGGCGCCAGAATTACAAGTAGCTGGAATGGAACTTTGTCTGGTAATAATCCATATTCTGCAAGCGGCTTAAATTGGAACAATACAATCCAACCAGGTCAAACTGCAGAGATAGGTTTCCAAGGCACGAAAGGAAACAGTGCAGCTCAAACCCCAACTGTTACAGGCAGTATTTGCCAGTAGAAGTTAACTAATCGGTAGCGGACTCCAGTAATAGGGTTCGCTTCTGGTTAGTCGTTACAAAACCTGATGTTAACTATTTTAGCCCTGCCATGTGCAGGGCTTTTTTATTCATAACGACTTGCCATAAACCCATGATGTCCCTCTTCCAACTTAAACTCTCTTTCAAGCCCACCGTTTAATTTATTGATTTCTGAAAAGTATTTCTGACCAACTTAATTTATTTGAACAAGCAGATCTGAATATCCGCAAACGCGTTAACCTATCGATATAAGATCGCTAACAATTCAACACTGTATAAAATCCGGCAGTACATCTGAAATTTTGTCTTGATGATTGATTGGATAGCAGCATTAAATAAATTTTTAAGCGCCATTACTTGCCTAAATCTGGCTTTTTAGAACTGGCATATTTTTCGCTCTGGACCATGGAACATCGATATTTCATGGGCCTTTGATAATGACAACTCCTAATCAACTTTCACGTCGCAGCATTCTTAAAGGATCTTTAGGCCTTGCAGCCGGAGCGACAGCAATTATCGCTGTAAATAAAAGCTCGGCTGAGGAATTTAACTTACCTAAAACGCTAAGCGGCAATCCACTTGATAATGCGACCAACGAGGCGTATTGGAACCAAATCGCGAATCTCTACCAGCTCTCGTCTAAATTTATTAATCTAGAAAATGGGTTCTATGGAGTCTTGCCCAAACCGGTATTAGCGGAATACCAACGGCAGATTAATACGCTAAATGAAAATAGCTCTTTCTATTTACGACAAAATTATTCGGCTGATGCCGACAAGATTCGCGCGCAAATTGCTGCGCTTGGTGGTGTTTCTCCTGAGGAAATTGCCCTCACTCGCGGTGCAACAGAAGCTTTGCAAAATCTGGTGAGTAACTACACCAAACTTAAACCCGGCGATTCAGTGCTCTACTCCGATCTCGATTACGACAGCACTCAAGCCAATATTGATTACCTTAAGGAAGTGCGTGGTATTAAGGTCGTAAAAATCAATATTCCTGAGCCTGCGACTTACGACAGCATTCTGGATACCTATCGCAATGCCTTCGCATCTAATCCTACCGTTAAGCTTGCGTTACTAACCCACATCAATCACAAAACCGGTTTGGCTATACCTGTACCGGAAATTGCAGCGCTCGCTAAAGCCAAAAATATTGATGTGTTAGTAGATGCCGCACATTCATGGGGACATCTCGATTTCAAAATTTCTGATCTCAATGCTGATTTCGCCGCGTTTAATCTACACAAGTGGATTGGCGCTCCCTTGGGCGTTGGCTTCTTGTATATCCGCAAAGAGCGGTTAACCGATATTCATCCGCATTTAGTCACTGAAACCGCAGGCCCAGAAGACATTCGTTCTCGTGTCCACACTGGTACCACTAACACGGCTAACGTATTGACCGTACCTACAGCTCTTAATTTTCATCAACAAATAGGTGCGGCCAACAAAATCGCGCGTCTTCGTTACTTGCGCGATTATTGGGTATCACGAGCCAAGAAAGAGGTGCGTGGCATTCAGATACTTACGCCTGATGATCCACGCCTGTACGGCGCAATTACATCGTTTCGCCTGAACGGTAAAACTTCGAAAGCTGACAACCAGGAAATTGCTAAGCGCCTTCGCGAGCATTACGGTATTTTCACTGTTGCTCGCGGTGGAGCAGCTTCTGGCGATAGCGTGCGTGTCACCCCGGCAATATTCACTCGTCCAAAAGATCTTGACCGCTTGGTTGCAGCACTTAAGGAGATAACCGCTGGATAAATTAAAAGGATAAACGCTGCGCACAAATCACCATTTGCTGTGAGTGAAGCGATCGGAACCTAGGATTCGTCGAGGTTGCTTTAACAATTGTTTCACGCTTCCATAATTCTTCTTTGAGCAGTGCTGGAGCGAACCTGTCAAAACGGTTTAAAGCCGTTTTACAGCTTTGCTTTACCTCATGTTTTGCCTTAAAAATAATTTATAACCTATTGATTATAAATAGATATTTAGTGGCACATCTCCTGCAAACAAATATTTAACTGCGCCAAGATCATCATTTGTTGATGGCTACAAGGACGCAGCTGGTACTTTATTTCAAGAGGAATTTACAGTGAGAAATATGAAACATGCAGATCGGAAGATTGCCGGTAAACTACCATCAAGACATACATTGGGTTTAGTCATCAGTGGGTTGATTTTAGGGGAAGCCCTAATCTCCAGCTCAGCCTTGGGCGCTGAACAACTTGCATTGAATGACGCCTCCAGCGAATCAGCTTTACTGGCCGTGAACGGTACTGAGGTGATAGTGACGGGTACACGGCAGGTCGGTACTACCGCGCGCGAAAGTGTGAGTCCAATCACGACGCTTTCGGTAGATACCTTGATTGAAGCGGGTAAGCCGAATTTGATAGATGAATTGAGCACATTGGAGCCATCATTTTATGTACCTGCGCGGAGCGGCGACGTAGGTAACCTGACCCGGCAAATCCAGATTCGTGACCTAGGCCCAAACCAAACGCTGGTCCTTATTAACGGTAAACGCCGCCACCAAACTGCTGTGGTAAATGCGTCTAGCACTTTCGCGGGTGCTACGGGTGTGGATCTTGCGCAAATTCCTGTATCTGCCATAGACCACATCGAAGTTCTCAAAGACGGCGCCGCAGCCCAATACGGCACTGACGCTATTGCGGGTGTGGTCAATATTATCCTTAAGTCATCCGCCAATTCAGGCTCGGCCACTATTGATTACGGTACCTACGGCTCAAGCGATGTAAATCCGCAGAAGGATGACAAAGGCCAGACGAGACACGTTGCTATCAATAACGGCTTTAGTTTTGGTGACGAAGGATATGTGAATGTGAGCGCGGAGTGGACTGACAAAGAACACACTAATAATTCAGGCGAAAACCCCAATATTAAGACAGCCAATATTCCTAGCCCGGGCTGGGTTAATCGTATTGCAGGAGAGCCCGCTTATGAGCTTTACAATGCTGCTTTTAACGCGGGAATTGATCTATCAGAAAATGTCAGCCTCTACGGTTTTGGTACCGCTGGCCATCGCGATGCAGTTGCCCAGCAAAACTACCGACGCTATAACTCTGCACCAAATCTATTTCCCACGGGCTATGTTCCCAGTATAGGTATTTCGGAAACTGATCGCGCGTTGACAGCGGGTTTGAAAGGCTCATTCTTTGATGATGGCCATTGGGATTTGAGCACTACTTATGGCACCGACGAAGCCGATGTTTTGGTACGCCAATCCGCGAACCTTAATCTGATTGCCGACACCGGCACTAGCCCTATCAACTTCTACAATGGTACCTTCAAAAATAGTCAGTCCACGACCAACTTTGACCTTAGTAAACCTGTGGATATTGAAATTTTTGCCGCACCGCTAAATATTGCAGGTGGGCTGGAGTATCGTCGGGAAACCTATGAATTAGAACCTGGCGACACTGCTTCCCGTTACAAAGCTGGCTCACAAGCGTTCCCCGGTTATCAGCAAACGGATGCACGCAGCGTGGATCGTCATGTTGAAGCCGTTTACACCGAATTCTCCACCAAATTAACACCCGAATGGCAAGTGGCTTTGGCGGGTCGCTATGAAAATTACAGCGAATCTGGCGACACTGCAATTGGCAAACTTTCAACCCGTTATGATTTCAACACGCGTTTTGCAGTGCGCGCTACTGCCAGCACAGGCTTTCGTGCACCTACCCTCGCTGAGCAAAACTTCTCGGCGACTAACGTTTCTCCAACGGTTTCAAATATTCAACTCGCTGTCAATTCGCCAGCGGCAAAGCTACTCGGCGCACCTGATTTAACGCCTGAAGAATCGGAAAACCTGAGTGTAGGTTTTGTGTTTGAACCGCTGGAAGGGATTTACGCTTCGGTAGATGTTTACCAAATTGATTTGTCTGAACGCATCGTCAATACCGGCAACTTGAATGGGCCAGCGGTTAAAGGAGCCATTGCCGCCAACGGAATTCAATTTCAGGGAAACTCTGCAAATTTGAGTTTTTTTACCAACGGAGTTGATACGCGCACCGAGGGTGTGGATGTTGCGGTTGATTGGGTGACTGATCTGGAAGATTACGGAAACCTCAAATGGAATTTGACAGGGACTTACATAGAAACTGAAGTTACGCGCATCAAAAACGCCTCAACTCAATTGGGTGGCGGCCTACTAATTACACCAGTGATAGTGTCCGGCCTAGAAGACAGCACACCGGATTACAAGTTTTCGCTTGGGGCAAACTATGCAGTTGGTAAATGGAATATTAATGCGCGTGTGACTCGCTACGGCACATCAACATTTTTATCGTCTGACGCAGGCACTGGTCTCGCGCCTTTTACGTTAAATACCATTACGCCAAAAACCCTTACAGATCTGTCGATTAGCTACGAATTCACAACCAGCCTCACGGGATCTTTGGGCGCAAATAATATCTTTGATGTACGTCCCAATAAAACTGTGCCTATCACTCGTGGCTCAACCAACGCATCCATCTACCCAACTTTCTCACCCTTCCCAGTTGATGGAGCTTTTTATTACGCGCGCACAACGTATAAGTTTTAACGCAACTTATTTGTAATGAACAGGGAAGTTGATTCAAAACTTAAGGGAAAAAATGTAATGCAAAAAAGCTGAAAAAGAAATGAGAAAAATAAATCGCAATAAAAAGAAAGAAAAAAGCAAGATGCGATTTGAAGGCCAAAAATAAATGCCTAAACAATTAATGTTTAGGCATAAATCCAAAAGGTGCGAGCGTTAGCGTTAATATAAAAAACACGGCGAGTATTAAAAGAACAAATCGCAGAGGTGACAACAGGAAATTTTGCCAAAGCGTAGGTGCTTGACCCTGCTCTACTAATTCTGCATACACTTTTTTTTGGGTCGCGGTGCGTTCTTCCTGATAACTTTTAATTAATTCGCGTGCACGTTCAAGATGGGTATTATCTGGCAGCCATAAACCGTCCACCCCCAAGCGCCAAAAACCGGCGTGGGTTTCGTAGAAATAAACATCATTGTCAGCGAGCAGGTCGCGTATATCTGCTGCCTCATCGTCGGGAACATTTTGCAATTTAAATAAAAGTATTGTCATTATTTTTACAACTATTTAGAGAAGACGACGGTTTTACTACCATTCAAAAGCACGCGATGTTCAGCATGCCAACGCACTGCGCGATTCAAGACCACCGCTTCAGTGTCGCGGCCGATTTCTGCCATATCTTCGGGGGAATTAATGTGCGATACCCGCTCAACAGCTTGTTCGATAATCGGCCCTTCATCCAAATCTGCCGTTACAAAATGCGCGGTTGCACCAATTAATTTTACACCGCGATCAAATGCCTGGTGATAAGGTTTTGCACCTTTGAAGCCCGGTAAAAATGAGTGATGAATATTAATGGCGCGGCCATTTAATTTTTGGCAAAGATCATCAGAAAGAATTTGCATGTAACGCGCTAGAACCAAAAAATCGGCCTGTAAATCTTGCATTAATTGCCAGAGCTGAGTTTCTTGTTGCGATTTCGTGTCTGGAGTAATGGGCAAATAATGAAATGGCAACTCATACCATTCTGTTAGATCGCGCATGACATGGTGATTAGAGACCACGCCGACAATATCAATTGGAAGCGAACCGTTTTTCCAGGAATTTAACAATGCATTTAAACAATGACCCCATTGCGAGACAGCAATAAGCACACGCGGTTTTACATGGGCGTCGGAGATTTCCCAATTCATTTTGTACTGTTCACCCAGCGGCTTAAACAGTGAACGAATTTGACCGAGATTGTAACCGACTGGGCACTCAAACACGGTGCGCATAAAAAAGCGGCGCTGCTCGACATCTTCAAATTGCGAGGATTCTTTAATATTGAACCCCAAAGTTGCAAACAAAGTGGCCACAGCGGCCACAATGCCTTTTGAATCTTGGCAGCTAAAAGTAAGGATAATTTCTTTTACAGAAGACATTCGCACGCGTTCCCGTTTATTGACTGGCTAATTAGCCGCCCAGCCTACGTGATTGCACTGGGGTAATTCAAGTGCAGCGCCGAATTGGGATGATTTGTTAACGTGTAGAAGACATGGCAAGTGTTCACGACAACAATTCAGCAGTCCGTTTTCAAGAACGCCTACTAATAATTTTAGAAAGCAAGCCAGTCAGCTTTGCATGCAATATTTAAAAGGATTAACTGAGACGAATTAAATGGCGAAGATTAGCTGAGGAAGATCAACATAAGAAATGTAGTGTTTAACAAAAGCGCACTCATTGAGTTTATAGAAATCAACTGTAAGCGAGAAGCGGCTCTAGATGTGCCTATAGCCGCTTATCATTTTTCAAAACAAACTAAAAATCCCAGCGTGTTGAGATACCCCAAAGATTTACCGTGTCTTGGTTAAACAACAAACTGCGAACGCCAAGCCCAACGCCAAATGAATCGGTGACCTGATAATCCAGGCGAACGCCTACTAATAAATCTTCGTTGCGTTTATCACCTACTGTGAAGCTACCTCCGTTAACGTCGACTTCCGCTTTCCATACAAAAACACCCAGCTCTGGCGAAACACTCCAATGATGGTTGAACGGCAACCTTATTCCCTGCACCAGGGTTATGCCATCAGCTGCGCGAGGATAATGCCGCGCAAAACTTTTCCCGAATGCAGTCTGGTTTTCATCAGCATCCAACCAAAGGTTAACTCTTACATCGCCAAGATCCAGATAACCCAATTCGGTGTAGATATTTTCATTCCATTTGTAACCAACGGATACTTGACCACCAATGCGATCCACATCGTATTTCGTTAGTGCAAAGCTGTAACCGTCACTTGCAAGTTGCGAATTAAAATCTTCCTCATTTTTATCGCCGTTAATCTTGTAAGCATCCAGCCGCAGGTAAAGGTGATTTGAAAAATCTGCCGCCTGACTGGAAATACTGACCAATAACAAGGTTCCTAATGCGAGCAGTTTTGAGCGTCGGTGCATTAATAAGAATCCGCCAACTAGCAATAACAATGTGTAATCCACT
>Ga0247741_1000250_pt1 | contig 33763 bp, 34 predicted proteins | sample UWRJL213509R2_FD_180945 | JGI IMG/M metagenome (GOLD analysis project Ga0247741, IMG submission 180945) | Plant litter microbial communities from Arlington Agricultural Research Station in Wisconsin, United States - UWRJ-L213-509R-2 | ecosystem: Environmental > Terrestrial > Plant litter >... | reverse complement strand
CCAAGGGGCACCGCCCAATGACGTCACTCTCAGAATCATCCTCCACAACTTAGAGTCACTAGGCATCAACGACTTCCCTTCCTCGACCCACCCATCCATCCTAAGCCAATCAAAAACCTTCCCCTCCGCAACCAATCAAAAACTCCCCCTCCTCGACCGCTTCCCCTTCTTCCCAAACCGTAAACTCCCCAACCCCAAACCAGGCAGCTTCATCCCCGACCCTATGCTCAAACTCCCAAAGAACGACTGGGTATCCTCACTCTGCGGTTTCGAGTGGTATTGTGGTTGATATTGATATTGGGTTTGGGTTTGGTATTGCGGTGTCTAGAGAGCGGGATGAGTGAGGGTTAGTTGTGGGTTATGATGTAATAAAACAAAACAAAATAAAACACAAAGGGACAACGGCCAGGGGGACTGAGATGGGTACACGATACAGGCGATACAGGCGAAACGGTAGATGGGGGTCAAGACTCGGCCGATCAGTCCCTCTTCTTGCTTTGGTCAATAACAACGACCCATCTTCGACCCGACACCTAAAACACGTACAGAGAGCTGGTGTTTGGACTGGACTAGTCCTGTCCAATGTTCCATGTTCCATGCTCCATGCTCCGTGCTCGATTCTGGGGTGCGTCGATCGAGATGGAAGGTTTGCACAAATAAGAGAGAGGGAGCAAAGGTAGACATGACGTAGGGAGAGGGGTACAAGTTGAAGCGAACTGCAGTCCCAGTACAAGTGAAAGTGTAATTGGAAGCGTGCAAAATCCACCACGGAACGAACGAAGAATAAAAGGCTAAAGACTCACGACAACTTGTACATCCTGCCCTTTCGCCGGCACAACCACATACCCCCCATTCATCGGCACGATCACAGGCTGATTCGCCGTCGGTTGGATACACTGAACGCCTGTCCCTACACGAAACCAAACACGATCAGATTAATTCCCCCTCCAGATGAAAGAACGTACCCGTAGGCGTAAGCATACTCATACTCGTCAACGCAGTCGTGAACGACTGTGGTGAATGCCCCTGATGCGAATGTGACCTCGACGATGAGGGCCGTGAATGCGACTTTGATCTTGACCGCGATGAGGACCGGGACATGGGCGCAGCGGCGATGACGGTTGGGTAGAGCGGTGGGGAGGGGTATGGCGAGGTCTGTGCGCTCTGCGTACCATATGTGTACGGATAGGCAGTGTACGGGTAGGCGGTGGCTTGTTGAGGCTGGGCAGTATACGGGGAGGTGCCATATACATACGTCTGTCCCGGCCGACCCCCGTTCGCGTAGGCGTAGGCGGCCACATGCGCATCCACATACGACCCCGAGCCAGCAGCCGGTGCTGAGACTGGGTACGTATTCGTTGGTGTTGGATAGGCCGGGTACGCCAGCTGAGCCTGCGTCGGTATCCGCGAGCTCGAGGACGATTTATGCGAATGGCGGGATCGGGACCCTTTAGGTCTCGAGGTCGATGTGGAAAAGTATGTGGGCGAGATGAGACCTTGCGGGGTCGTGTAGAACGCTGGCTGGGCTTGAGCCTGCACTTGAGGTTGGACCTGGTATCCATACCCATAGGGGCTGGGGTAGCTCGGATACCCCTGCTGCTGCACGCCATACATCTGCCCCTGCTGCCCGCCATACCCGCTCGGACCTCCGACCTGCGATGCCGATGGCGGTGAGTATCCCCCATCGCTCTCGGGGGCTGGAGATGGCAGGTGTTCCCCAGGAAGAGGCACGAACGGGTTCTCCTTTGGATGGGCGTTGGTGTGGTCCACCCATTTCGCGATGCGGGCTTGGTTGGCCAGGTGTCGTTCGTATGCGCCGGGTGAGTAGTCGTATTCTGGCATCGTGCGTTGAGGGCGGTGTTATCAGTGGGTGTTGTGGGTGAGTGTAGGAGTCGGACGAGAGAGGAAGGATGACTGGGGATGACGGGACGTTTAAAGGAGGTGCAGTGTGGCGGTATGACTACAAAAAGGTTTGGGGGTTCGGACCTCCTTGCGCCTCGAGGTGACAATAAAACACAAAGCCGGGAGGGAAGCGAGGACAAGGCTGGACAGGGCACAGGGGAATGGTACAAGGATCCGAGGGTGCGATATGAATGCTTCAAGCAGTCATGTATATCAGATGCTCTGTTAGTGCAGCCATAGATATGGTCAGTTCCTCGGGTAACCCTCAGAGTCGGAGTGACTGACTCGTATGCGCAGCGACTGTGAGCACCGCCGATAACAAAAGGAATGGTATGGGTTGTATAGATAGATAGATGATATAAGGATCTGGGTGGTTTTAATACACAACCCCTCCAGCACGAGATGCCACTGGACGGTGGTGGGACGAAGCAAGGAACGTTGGTGTGCAGTGCTGTGCTGGCTGCGTAGCCGTTGTGGCGCTGTGAGCCTGTGGCGCCCCTCGTTCACCCGATTCGTGCCTTTTTGGTTCCGTGTCGGTGTCAGTCCGGCGCCGCGGCTCCCAGGGGCCGGTTATCTACCTGCTGATCAGCCGCCATCTTCTGCTTGAGGTCCTTGAAAGGCGCTGTGTGGACTGGATCCGGCGATGACGCGCAGTTCGAGGTGTGGCTTGATTCTCCGATGTATATACGAGATATTTTCAGAGTGAATGCATGCGCGCCAGCAGGATGTTGTCACTATCGACCCGTACACATGATATTTGATAAATGGCTGACTTCGTCAAGTAAACGTATCTAAAGTGTGTTGCTTCAATTTAAGCAGTGCTTTTCCGCGTGGAAAGTGGCTTGGCCTTCGTGCAAGTCGTCTAGTCAACTTTTGTGTGTTAGTTTGCACAGAACCATCTTCAACGGCTAGATTCAGCTTTGGCCAAAGAGTCCCCAACTAAAATCTTCCTATCAGCGAATTGATTATCTTTACGGTATGCTTCGTACCTTCCTGTACATATCTTGGAGCTGGACCCACCCTGGGAGTGAAGTGGAAGGAGGTAGGCGACTGTACGCGACGTAACTGGCCAAAAGGTTGAAATCACACCAGGATTTTACACATTCTTCCAAACTATCCAACACGGTGCGCAGAAGATGAGTATGTGTATTGGTGTAAAATCTCTCCGCAGTTGTCGACGATTAGCTACACCCTGTAATCTGCCCCGAGTGTGGGTGACTTACTGATCCTTTGCAGAAAATTCGGGTTCCTTTTGAATTCCTCTGCCAGCTGCATGTTTGCATGACACATGATTAAGAATTCTTGTTGGGAAAACTCACCACTATTGTATCGTCGTACATCTAGTTGAATCTGTTGAGAGCAACTTGCGTGAGCTCCTCGACCCTCTTGGCTAGCACTCTGATGAACTCAAACGCTTCGCGTTTGTCCTGAACCGAAAGCAGCTCTTTCCCCGTCGGACCTCCCAAGGTGGTTATGGAGGTCGACGTGATCTCGAGTCCTTCCTGTGCGACAGCTATGGCATATGCGATTGCCGCAACGTATGCACGCCCGAATGGTACCAAATCCTCCTTGTAGTAGTCCTTTCTAATGTATTTCTCAGTACAAGTTGGACAGACGTAGTGAACGTCGTACGATTTCATGAATTTCTCTACACGGTCCACCGCCAACTCCGTTTTCTCTGTCAAACTCCACGTATCATCTTCAGGCTGCGAGGGTTTAAACCGTGCCAATAACATTCGATAGAGGAATGTGTCAGCCATTTGACGAGCGGGATTGTAAGATTTGATACGACGTGGCATCTGGGAGTTTTTGAACGACAAAGACACAATCCTCCAGGTTTTATGCGCCAGAGCATGCTGCGGGGGAAAGGTAGCAACGTGTTAACATGCCCTCTTCATGCTAGGTAAAGATTTCACACAAAGCCTGAATCCAAAACTCACTTTTTTCATTCAAGTTGAAACTAGTCATGCTAAATTTAAATTCAGTCCAGTTTTCGACCACCTTTTCTCAAAGTGCGAATCAAACCATGAGTTTAGTTTGGGCGCTTATATAAGTTCCGTGAGAATGTGGCGCAGCTGACACTTCTGGTTACCCGGCTCGCTTCCGTGTTGGCGATAATCCGGCGCTGCGGGCCTGTTAATTACCTTCCTTTTTGGGTGATCAGCCACCAATCACCTACGCCGAGACTTGTAGATCCCTTTCCCATTATCACCACACTCATCTGAAGCGTTTTCCAACCCGTCCATTCCACTTGAAAGTTGCAGTATCCAGCACAAATATGACCCAACAGCTTCTAGCTATCGACGATGATAACATTCAGTGGAGAATTGCAAAGAGCAAGAATGGGGTGTCTTTCGAGATTGGGGTGGAGAAACTCGAAGATGCAATTGAAGAGGTGGGTGGGGTAGATTTGTATGCCAGGAGCGAGACTCTTCAGGCCGCTGCAAAAAAGAACCACTTCGGCATCCAAGTTCACTGGCGAGTGGGCGACGCAAAGTGGAACTACACGACAGGAGATGTTCAAACCACAACCGCCATCATACGGTACAGCCTCTGCGAATATTCTGGCCCAAAATACTCGTATTTATTAGCCTTCACCAACACTGAACACTACCACTACCATTTCGAAGATGAAACTGGAGATAGATATAGCGTACATACCTTTCGAAACGGCCGTCACTATCTTCGATACAACTCGGCAAAGCCGACGATTTTATTCATTACGGGGTAGTTAAAGGGTATTGATTCGGGTTATTGATGTTATGTTTTGAAGGGTTTGCAGATGATTCTTGGTGTTAGGTCGATCGGCGGGCTTCATATCGATTTTGTATGGTCTTTAGTTGGACATATTTTTCGTCTCATTTGGCTTGTAACTTGTTCTCAAAAGGTATTTTCTACTCTTACCTGGATAGTAATACAACCATGCGCTATATGATCTGGACTTGAAGATGAAGTGTGAAATTGTTCGACGTATGTGCGAATGCACTGGCTTTAAGTTTGGAGCGAATGAGTAACCTCCCCGCCCGCGGGCCTCCAATTCGTGAAGATACGGTTAAAGCGATGTATTTATGCCAATTGTTTCTTCCTAAAACTTCTCCATTGTGGACCATGAAGCTGATGAATTCGGTATTTATACCCCGAAGGGCGAAGATCCCCAGCAAGGCACAATCGGCGCTCGTAATCGTTTATCATTAAACCTAAATCCCTATTAATAATATGATAATGTTGCCATGTAGAGAATACCTGATATATGACCTCCACCCATCAGAACACGACAAAGCGCACTAGATGTCTCTTTCGCGCAGGCCGTAGTGGTTAGTTCATTCCTGGTAGTTGTACTTGGCAAGCTTACTCAAGACGTTTGAACAAATCACAAAATATTCCGAATATATGTATCCTTCAGGTGTTTCTACTCCAGGGATTTGGAAGGAGTCTGACTCTCTAGAGCGTCCCCTCCTACTTCTTTGACCTTGTATGTCTTCTGGATATGCAGAACACTTTGTTGGAATCTCGCGCAGTGGAACCCAGTAGAGTGGGCACAAGTTTTTCACCGTGGCAGTACCGTGACGAGCCGTGATGAAACGTGCATGGTGCTGTTGCGCCGCGAGCAACCGTGCATGCTACCTTGGCCAACACGAGTCTGCCGTGCTGAACCGTGCAAAGCTCGTATTGAGCCATGTCAGTAAGGTATAGAGCCGTGACACAGATTACCGTGCTCACTGTTTCGCCAATGTCTCGCTCATTATCGAATTAGTAAAACTTATTGTGGTGAGGAGGTTAGTGCTCGCTAGCGGGGCCAAATCCTACTGATGAATGTTTCCCAACGGCAAGATTAAGGTTGCGGCTGGCCACAGTCCCTGGATGCATCGTGTAACTTGAAGACTAGTGCTGAGACGAGTCTAAATAAGTACCTCGCTAATCGAATAAATTGGATTCTGGGTCTCGAAGACAAATACTCAAGTTTTAGATATATCAACTTCAAAACGAGCTGAGCATCAGAATCATGTATCCCTTCATGTGCCAAGCATGTCGACCGTATCACGGTTGAATGTTCGAATGTTGCCCGTAAACATTGGGTGTTAGCTTTTAGTTGCAGTATGATCCGCATTGTAATTCCTCTTCTTCTCTGGTCTGGGCTTTGCGTGAGACCTCTGAGCGGTGGGTGTTGGTATTTGTAGGTTTATGAGTTCAGCAGCTTCTATATGAGCGAAATCCTTCTCGAAGTTTCCATTGGGTCAGGACTCTTATTTTAGTTGAATCATTGTGGAATTCCCTTTTAACCGCTGATACTTAAGAATGCAGTCTAGGGATAGTTTATATCAACAGCTTAAATGTTTTGGGTCTTAAATTTGCTTCAAGAATAGTGCCTGCTGACTGGCTACCAGTTGCTGGTACCAATCATCCTTTTGAGGACAACTGTCCTAAACGCGCTCACAAAGTTAAAGTAATTCATATGGCTCAAAAACTCACCAGTCTTGTCCCATAAGGGAAGGTAATCCCTCCAGCATTGACTTGCTTACTCCCGTTACTGATATCTCATGTCCTTGTCTCAATCTTCAGCAACATAATGGTTAGAGATTGGAAAAATTGACGAGGAAGAGCGTGTGATTGACCGCACTGCATCATTTGGCTTATTGGTCATGGCGCGCTTACCTTGTCGAAGCTGGCGTGTACGCGATGCACCCAGCCATGCAGAAAAACTGCCCCTGGCGCGCACTTAAATTGGTGCCGTGCATGTGATGCTACTGGCTATGCATAGCCATGCAGCGAATGACTCGAGTCGTGACGGTGGTGCACGAGCCGTGCTGCTGGTGCGTTGAACCATGCTCCTACCATGTCGAACCGTGATACTCCTGCGTTGAGCCGTGTTGAGCCATGGCGTTTCTTTTTAAAGCCGTGCAGGTGTGGTGTCTTGAATTAATTTTTACCGGTTAAAATGTAAACATATTCGATGAACCATAAGAATTAGAAATGTATTGGGTATGTTGTTCTCTGACATTTGCTGAGACTCACAAAGTGCGTCAATTACTTGTCCCCTCAGCCGTGTCAAGCATGTCCAAGCGTGTTATCCCGTGATAATCTGACGAATTCTAATTCTCCTTGCCGAACGAAGCCTGAGCTATGGAGCGTTCTGCCGAGACAAAGTTGTCGTTCTCAATTCTGCAGAAACGCCTGGAGTTGGAGTAATGAAAATCTTGTTGCTAGCCTCAATGGGTGGGTATCTTATTCGGAATGCCAGTGAATGAAGTGCCTGCAAGAAGAGCAGAGAATTCACGTCCTCCACTGAGATCATTTTGGAGATCAACAATTTACTTCATGACGAAACGCGAACAGACCGGCTATGATCAGCTAATTGAGCCTCCGCGCGCATACTTGTGATAAATCTGAGCGCCGTGATCGCCCCTGGTGGGGCTGTGTTAGCAAGGACGACTTACCTGGATGGAATCTTCGATCTCTGCTTTGGATACGACTTGCGCGTTGCAGATTTTCGGTTGGAAGGAGTTTGTTTATTGATTTTCCAGAGTGATTCCTGTGCTCAAGATCTGAATGGCGAGATATCGATGAACTTGGAAAGAACAACTCCCGTGTCTGACAGGCGTGTACAGGTGATGAAACGACACCCGCCTACATCAGGTGATTAGGTTGCAAATATATAAGGCGTTTCATCGCCTCCGATTTCTTTTGATCTTCACGCCACCAATACCTTGCTAACCAAGAAGGACGCCCAAATTGCGATCGCTAGCCCAACCCCTCTCAGTGATCATGTCCATCCCCCCCAGAAGAACGGAGCGAGTCCTAGAGTCCGGAGTTGAAGATCTCCAAAAGCAGCGAGCCGACGAACATGGCGACCCAATTTCATACTTATTCCCCGCAGAAATATCATCCAGGATCTTCCTTTTTGTCGCATCTCAGCCTGACGAGGCTCATGAGAAACCATGGCAAGCTCTTGTACTTGCATCCGTCTCACATCGATGGCGAGAAATTGCCACATCCGAGCCACGACTCTGGACATCCATCATTCTTACACTCGATGACGGGCCATCCCTTCCACACCCTGATACTCTGGGGGAATTTTTACGGCGATCAGGTCAACTTCCACTCTCGATATACATCAGAAGTGTGTTGGAGGAAGAAATCACCATCGCTTTGTTCCGCCCTCTCTGTGACGTTCTTAGCGGTTGTGCAGATCGATGGGCGTCCCTTGATATCTCTGGTCCTTTGCATCTTGTTTCTCTCTTTCATGCAAAATCCGAAGGACGCTCTATTCTCAACTCAATCTTTATAACCCCAGAAGGAATTGACCACGAGAGCCGTTCAGCGGCTCGGTTCGACCTTGGCGAAATGGTTCCACGCCCACGCTTCATAACCACCATAGGCATGCCTTTGCGTTCCCTTTGTTGACCCGCCCACCCGTGGCGTCTCAGCTCAGACCAGAGATCTTAGAATATATTTCTTGCCTGAGAAGTTGCTATCCAATGGCGGCCTTTTCACCCAAAATCCACCTGTTCGAGTTTTCTACTTCCTCATCAAACTTATCTCTAGAATTGTGTGACTAATGGTGTCAGCAACTACGAAGATAAAATTGTGAATATGAAAAGTTGAAGAATGGAGACACGATCGCTATATTCACCCACTTCAGCCACCAGAATACCCGTCGCAGGATTTCCATGCACCCAGGACCCAAATAACCTCAGTCCACCAGTCTTTCATCTTTGGACTACATGGTGTCCGGGGAGGGGATTTCGGTTGGACATGATCTAGATGATTGCGTAAATGAAAGGGGCCTGACAGAGCAGAGCCTCAAGCATTGTCTTTCCTTGAAGGGTGACGACGTTGCTGGGTTCGGAAATATGGCTAAAGTCGATTGAGACAGACAGACCATCATAGATTGTCATCTCAAGGTGGAACTCAAAGAGATTCCACCGAAAATCTCCGTAGCCGCAGCTTCAGTAAAACTGACATCGCACCTTGTAAGTATGCCTTATAGGCATTTAGGAGATCCGAACTGACGATTTACAAAGTTTGGCGCCCCAACTCGCGCTCGTTGTTGCACAATGAGCTTATCAAATACCCTCCTGGAGCCTGCTGGCACTCCATCGACAACCCGTGTACCAACAACCCCGTCCAAGCAAAGAACAACTGCATATACACCCCCTGCACCGCCTGAAACGCCTCGGAGACACAAAACAACGCCTAACCAGCATTCTACCATTCCTGACCAGCGTCTGCAAGGTGTCAAAACTTGGCTACAGGACAATCTCTCATTTGACACAATTCAAACGCGTCTTGAAGGCCTCAAGCTCTCGTACACACCTGATGACTGGAAACTCCATCTCGTGCGACGGCTTCTTGCAGGGTACAACAGTATCCTCTGCGCGGGCACGGGATATGGCAAGAGCCTCATTTTCAAAGTGCTGGTGCTCCTTAGAGGAAAGGGAAGCTGGTCATTGTGATCAGTCCTTTGAAGGCGCTCGAGCGCGATCAGGTAAGTCCATGATCTATATATTTCAAAATGGAAGTCATTAACACAGATATTCCAGGTCATGCAAGCACAAGAGAAGGAAATTGACGCGATTATGATCAACGAAGATACCACTCACATGGCTGACATCTGGAAACGAGTGCAAACGACGACGGCGATAGTATCTCTAATCATTTGGTTACTTTCATCCTCAACCATCTGTTTTGCGCACGGCTTGATGATTTCATGTAGGTGGCTTTGTACTCCAGGAAATTTTGAGTGCTAGCTTTGAAAAAGTGTACCAGGGGGGAATGTGAGGTCCTTATCCAACGCAGTTGGTGTATATCCCATGAATCGTGCTGCTCGTGTTTTGACTGCCTTAATTTCGGTGTTGAAGATGAAGAATAGGAGTTTTGCATTGTGGTGTCAAGGTTTGGTTCAGTCCGGTTTTTTCGACCTTGAGGGAGAACCAAGAACCGGACTGTAGGTCCGGTTCAGTAAGATTACTCAAATGGAGAACCGAACGGTAAGTTCGGTTCTCGAATGGTCCGGTCTTGGTCTGAAGGCGGTTCGAACCGTGAACCGAACGAAATATTATCCTTGTCGCAAGTCCACTCGATTTTGGAGGCGTCTTTCAGCAAGCCATCAGAACGAAGAGCACACCCAATTTCGGAGTCTACAGTAGACATTTCGATAGAGGTCGCTGTTGGAGTAAGATGAGTGGGGTCCAAAAATTCGATGCAAACCTTTCTCAGCTTCTGATGGCTTTTATGCGTGAAAAGCTCCAATTTTTGCGCCCAAAATTTGGCTGACCTGACCTGAAAATTTAACAGAAATGATATATCAGGTGGACTTGAAGCGAATGGATCAGTGGCAAACAAGAGACCTACAAATCACCATGGACGCAGATGACAAACAAAAAGGGTCAGTGATGATTGGGAAAATGTAGGCCATGATACTGTAGCCTATTAGCAGATGCTGTGCAGCTACCAATCTCCATAGAGGATTGACCTTCACCGGTTTCTGAAAGCAGACGGAGAGGGTGGCTGCCAAGCGGTGACATCAATGAAGGTTGCGAGCGCCTATTGCCTTACTTGGGTAATTAACAGTGCACTCCGCGATGTCCCCGCATCAAGCCATTGTCTCACACCAAGCCCTCAACAGTGACCTATTCACATTTCAGGGAGAAATTGGCCATAGGGTAATGGGAATTTTTTTCAACGGTTCAAACCCGTTCGAATGGGTTCACCCCGGTTCTGAAAATTTCATCTCTGGCCGAACTCTGAACTGGACTATTGGTCCAGTTCTGCTAAATAACCCGAACTTTGGACTGGACCGCGGTCCAGTTCTTCATGGTTCGAGTTCGAACTGAAGTTCAGAACTGAACCTTGACACCACTAGTTTTGTGAGGCTGACATTGAGGAAGATGATAAGAGAGACCACTAAGTGAAGCCATTTGTCAATAGTTAATGCAGGGGAATGCTTTCATAGCTTCCTCTCCCAGTACTGGTTGTCAAATAATAAATTTCTTCAGCCATAACAAGGAGAAGAAAGAGATTTCGAGTCGGTATGTCTCACTTAGGGCCTCCATGAATACTGTGACATTTGCGTGACACCAAGTCACTTAGAAGACTAAACGCTCAAACTCTACCACTCTGCCACCAGTTTTGGAGCAGATGATACCTTAAATCTGTAAAATAACATTTGAAAGCATTGTTTTTCAAAAATCGAACTTATAAAACAAAAAATGCATGAATGAGCATCATTATACAGAGGCAGCGGGTGACACAACTTGTTCAGATCACAAGTCAAATAGTGCTCACTCGCTCTTTAATTAAATTTGAGAATAATACTCTCGTACATCGATATTTTATGTCTGTATTTTATTTGGGAGATAAAGATGGACTGGACGTTCAGCAATTGAGGTCAAACATCCTGGCTGTTGATGCGACTTTGTACCTGGACACTTTAGTGGTAAGGTTCTTACCCAGGTTCGGAGATGTAATTCTGCTGCACATTTTGAAAGTCCGATGTTTTAGGCACGTGCATGATGGTAGGGACTGTCATGGATCGCCAAAAACCGGTAAATACCCGCGGTTTTGATACCCGGGTAGCATACAGGTATACCTGTGGGTATTACGTAATAAACCGTGGTTTTACGGGTTATCCGGGCCATCCATGGCTATATTTGGCTCAAATGCAATCCCCTTGAAATCGAACGCAAAATAACTACTTGTGTGATTAAAAGTGGCTGAAGCCATATACTCTGTAATATACAGTAGAACAGTCGCCTCAGAATAGTCTCTGAGCAACGAAATCGGCACAAGCAGTAAGATTTACTCGAGACAAGTGTATTTGGACCTAATAGGGCGGCTCTGTCTCACAATTGATAGCTTAAAATCCCTGACACTCATAAAAATATAAAAAATGTATTTCTTAGCCTTTTGTTACTTAAAATTGCTTACATTGCATGCATTTTACCACTAAAATGACGGTGAGGCATACAACTGACTTTGCTGTGCTGATTACATAATGACCTGTCAATGTGTTTAGGCGCCCAGGGTCCAAGGGTTCTCCACTGCTCGACATGAAGTCCAGTATAACACAAGTCCACAAGCTTCCAGACCGTCAAAGTTAAGGTAAAACATTTCTAAAGCTCTATTTTCACTCGCTTTGATATTTTCAATGATTCTGAATTCAGATAGATGAAAACATCAAATTTAATAGAGTGCGATGGTAATTGTACCTCAAAATCAGATAAATTCTATAAAAATTTATGGAAACAAGTTCTAGTTACTGAGAGCTCTCTAATGCATATCAAATTGTCAAAATCGGAGGAGAATTGAGTGGGGAATAGGGTTATTGACCAAATTGAGTATGGCCACACGGTTATACCCGTACCGAGCTGTACCGAAACGTACCGTACCCGAACCGTGGGTAATTGCGGTTTGGGTAACGGTTGTTACCGGTGATACCCATGACAGTCCCTACATGATGAACCAGCAGTTTATTGCATGTGACATGTAATTCTGCTGCACGATTTCAAACTCCAATGTTCAAGGTACGTGTGCAAGTTGTCTACAGTGGTTCAGAGGTAATTCTGCTGCATGTTTTCAAACTGCGATAGGGTCTACAGGTTTTTATGAGATCCATTATTTTAAACCTCGTTCAATATTGGTAGAGTCTAGAATACTTAAAAGTGTAGGCCATTGCACAGCATGGCAGGAACGAGTCCAAGAATTTTTGTTCTTAAAAATGGCATGGTATTGGTAGTTGAAATTCACAATTGCCTCCGCCACTCGTCTAGACACTTCTACCTTGCTCACGTTCAAAGATTGGATATGTAAATACTCTCGGGCATTGGATTAATGTCTCAGGACAAAGATCCACACATCCAACGTCTTTATAATTCCCAAACCATCAAGACGTTTAGCATCGTTCAAGTTCAACTAGCAATCCCCCTTAAATTTCAGAGATATGGTGATCATAAGCCCCTGAGAAATTAGAATATAGAAGGGAACACTTTCGAGTGTGTATTCGATCGGTCTTATCCGATGAAATCTCCTGTCATGAATTGTAACCTGCACCTGCATGGGGATTTAGCCAGGACTGGAGCATGGCAACGGATATGTACGATAAGTAATAGTAATCAACATCACTTGTACACTGAATTTCCATCGAGGGGGACCCTACTTATGGCAAGATGATTTGTTCTTGAATGAATCCTCAGATGCAGCTGGGAGATGCCCCCCAGATATTTTTGGTCGGCCGGCCACTGGTGAATGGGAATGATTATAAGCATAGTGATGTGGTTTTATGGTACTAAGGTAGTGAGATGATGGTGTTATGTGGTTCAAAGTGTCCAGGTGCTGCCCGTAGGGCAATTGGTATCCCAAGCCCCTTCTGCGAAGGATTTACCCGTACCGGGCCGGAGCCCGGTGGCTTGCTCCGAACCTATAGGCAGAGAGGGAACCTCACAGCCCCTCTCAACACTGTTCATAATACGGTCAAATGTGGCAAATACATGTACCAACCCGCTCTAGAAATTAGCAACCACCTCTGATTTTTTTTCAGACAGGAATGTCATGTTGCATATTTATTTTCAGGTCTGTTCATACTGCGGTTTTGCTGGTGCTCGTCAAATTCGACCAAATACCGAGCCGGCAGCAGGACTCTCATAGGTTTTCTCTGGGCTCGAAAACGCCAATTACATCTCAAAAACCTCGCTCGTAATCGTCAAAATTGACAAAGCCCTGGCCAGCGGATGCGGTTCCTCTCCCACCCGCTCTTGATATCGTTTCTCGTGGTGACGGTTCAGGTGCTTTGTGTGAATACTGTGACCTCCGCGGTGGCCAAGCCCTTGTTGCCTGGAAAAATATGACCTCAACCAATGGAAGTATGAACGTAACCTTGAATTTACACACACAGCATGTAACGAGACACATGCTAAGACTGCTAGAGGTAGGGATAAGAAGAGAATGTCCCAGTAAACAGGTGACGATGAGCAGAGAAGATGAAGTGTTGGGTGGTGGTTAGTCAAATTTCCTTGTGCTTCGGTGGGTTGTTTCATTCTCAGCATTTGCGCCATCGGAAGTTCAATGTCTGTGAGGGGTTAGTAACCGGACATCATTAAAAAAACCAAATGACAAACCTGCTGGAGTGAGCCATCAATCTACGAGAAAATGAGAGGTTAAGCAGTGACATACAGATAGAATGAATTGAACCCACATCGTCGGCCAAAATGAATCCAGAGCCTCCGGGGTTGGCGGCATTGCTAACCCGGAGCTCGCTCTTGATGTTCAAGGAAGTCGCCGCACCGCAAGGCGAAGTGACGGTCAGGAAGGTGTCAAAGCTATCGCGGAACAAGTAATACTTCCCTACAGCGAGCAGGTGAATGGGCGATGAGTACGATGAAACTAGCCCAACCAAGCTCACATGGAATGGGCCCGACGAGAGTAGAGCGAGCGGTGGCTTGTTGTGGCTGTCCCGCAACTGAGAATCAAGTGGTGAGCGGTGTAGGACAGTGACATAAAATGTTCATACAGTAGTAAATCGCCTGCCGAGTAGCAGAGACCTTGGCGTCCAACTTGTAGTAGCCTCGCTGCGAAAATCAGAGACCATCTGTTCAACTAACCAAGGAAGAACTCACGTAATCGACAGTCGCAATCCCGAATGAAAAACCTTGAGGAACTCTGTAAGAATGACAAGGTATGCGCTACGACTAAACACGGAAGTGGGTGCGCATACTTAACACCCAATGTCAATTGGCAGTACTTGCGATTGTTGACGATGGAAATCCCTGGGCCGGCTTCAGCTTCAAACTGGTTGAATCTGAGGGTGACAGCAGTTTTGTCGGCTATAGGACTGTGGGCAATATGTATATTGAGAAAATGGACGAGACGTACCACTGAGAACGTAGTAGACAGATCCTGGTGGACATCCTGATCCGTTCAGCCCAATACTCGTGCTGGGAAAGTTAGTTTCCCTCAGCTTCGGTAGATTGTATATTCGCACCTACATGTTGAATTCCGGAGGAGGAGTAACACCCTGGGATGCAACCAGCGGTGCTAAGAGGGCGGTGGCCAGGAGAGTAACAATTAGTTTCAAGAATTTGAACATGCTCGCAAGTCGAGAAACGGAAGGACGAGGATCTGTTTTAAACGATTGTAATATATAGTGTGCCAAAACCTAGAAACGGACACCCAGTCACAATTCCACACCCAAGTAATTGCCTCCAGATTGGTGGGAATGCAGCAAATAGTACAGGTAGCCTGCGGCTGCTTCGTTATCAATCTGTATTGTGCAGTTCTTGGGGAATGTCAGTCTGTTTGGCTTTCCGGAATCCGGAGTTGCCCTCACATTTCACAGCTCATGAAATGTTTAGGCTATGAAGTGCTCTATCGGATCCAAGGGAACATTAGGTGTAATCACCCATTGAGCAGTATGTGTGCGATAGGTAAACTTATAGATGTAGCCTGTGGCGGTGGCGTCTTTTACTCACCCAACTGTGATCAATATCCTGCAACATTGTTCATCCAAACTTGCGGACCAAAGGCAGCGATTTACAGTTTGAATACACGACCCTCATCACAATACGCCGGCGATTCATAGTTGGTTCTCCTGGAAATCTCCGCAAGGCACTCGAAGGAGTATGTAGCAAGTAAGGTGATCGTGAAATCCTTGGCGAAGTTTGTACCGTCCTGAAAAAAATTTAATGCCTCATGGAAAATGGATGGATATAGAATTTTAAATCGTCTAAGTCGTCTGTAGCTCTGGGATATAAGGGACAATTCTATTTGTATGGGCACTAGTTTTTCACCGTGGCAGTACCGTGATGAGCCGTGCTGCAACGTGCATGGTGTTGTCGCACCGAGAGCGACCGTGGATGTTGCCGTGTCCACCCTAAGTACGCAGTGCTGAACCATGTATGACTAGTACTAAGCCGTGCCATTGAGCCGTGACAAACAGAGCCGTGTTGCCGTGCTCACTGCGTCGATCATGGGCGAATTTATAAAAATTATCCGGATAAGCTGGTAAGGCTCTTTGGTGAGGCCAAGTGCGCCGTACACGTGAAGAATTCTCTGAATTTCTTCCGTCCGAACGGTTCGGATGATAAACCATGTTGTGTACCATTTACCACGCCGTACCCACGTCACAAAACGACTAGCGCCGTCAGTTTTGTCTTTGTGACTGCTCTGCTTTTTCCTCAAGTTCCGATTTCTCCGATTCCCCTAGTTCCTCTTCTTCTCTGGCCAAGGTTTTGGGCGCAGTTTTTGGCGCAGCGTCGTTGTTCCATCGGCGATTGGTTGAGGTTTGTCAATTGAGATGTACTTGAATCCACGCTACCATTCGTCTCGAGGTGATTCATCAAAAAATGAAAATACCCACCTGGTTTTTGAGCTGGATCTACGGTGGAAGTGATAGAATTCGAACATATCCCACTAGCACAGTCCCTAAATGCGCTCATGAAGGCCAAGTAATCAGTGTGGCTTGTAGACTCACCAGTCTCGTCCCATAGGGGAGGCATATTCCCTCCCATACCAACCTGTCTATTCGCTTGACCACTATTCTGTGTTTCTCTGTCTCCTGGTCTGACTGTGTCCCCATTCCCAGCAAAAAAGCGATACAAAAACCCCTGATCAGAATTTTTTTTTTTTTTGACTTCCATGATAACTTATGAGAAAAGTGCTCCGCAAAAATACCATCCCAGATATGTAGATGTAAAGTCTTGAGTCAAGATAAAGGTTTGAGATTAGAAATTTTGACGACAGTCCTCGCGCACTTGCCTTATGTAGAACGCAAAGCTGGCGTGCACTTGATGCGCTCAGCCGCGCAGCAAAAGTGGCTCCGGCGTGCATTTACCTTGGCACCGTGCAGCTGGTGACTCAAACCGTGATGGTGGTGCATCGTGGTGCATGAGCCGTGGTGCTGGTGCGTCAAGCCGTGGTGCTACCATGTTGTGCCATGACGCGGCCGTGCTGAACCGTGTTGAGCCGTGTCAACGCACAGTGCTAAGCCGTGTAAGTGCAGTTTCTCACATTAACCTTCCCTGTTTTGGTCACAAATAGAGTCAACGAATCAGAAGAGTTACGAATGTATTCGCTATGTTCTTCTGAGAGGCTTGTTGAAACACGAAATACATGGATGAATTGCAGGTCTGTACTTTTCTGGGGTTGAAGATCTCAGATAATCGAGTGATTTGAACGAATTTTTTTCATCAGCGGGCTCCTTAGCATTAATCACGATAATTTGTGACCGACCATGGCGTTTGCTATCTTGTTTAAATATCTCCGCTTACTACTCTACACGAAATAGGGGATGAGAGACAGGGAAGCTGGACTTCCCTGAAGGTATATTCGAATCAAAATGTATCCAATCAACATTGCAATGAAAGAATTACACTTGTGTTTCTCTGGGATTCGCCATTGGCCCCAAGGCAGACAAATTGGCGATGTTTTAGTAGTAGAGCCAACGAGAGATACAAGCTACCTTAACGCATGTAAACCGCAGGCAAGCCGTGCAAACCGTGCCAAACCGTGAAATAACCAAGTATGCCGTGCCGCGTTAGCCACGGCCCTCACGAGGCGCACGGTAGTGCCACGGTGAAAGCTAGTACCCCCAGTAGAGTAGATTAATCTTTCCGTATCGTGTATCTACGGCTTTTATACTACATGAATTACATTAGTAATGTTCATTTTATCGAATATTCGAGTATGCCGAGGCGTGCCCGATTGCATTCCCAACACACTTACTCAAGCCGCCTGAAAATCACCACAACCTCCTAGGTTGCCGTGATAGCTCAACCTCCACTCATTCGTCTGTGTCTACAAAAAAGCATCAGACTCCGTGTACACGCGAAGGACCAATTTATGGTAATTCACCTGAGTGATAACAATGCTTGTAGACTTTCTGTACACATTCGTGCGCCTTAAAAGTTCGGAGACAAGGCCTTTGGGCACTGCACCTGTCACATCCGTATCTGCAATGGGCGATACGAGGAGAATATAAGCATATCAGATGGTCAATGGATGTGAAAGAAATGATTTACTTGGGCTTTCTTGGTTTCCGAGTTGTCTTCTCTGTAGGCGAATGCTTCAGTATTGTAAAAGATTATCTCATATCGCGATTCGGCTTACTAGTTGCTTTAATCGTATTGCCGGGAGTCGAGGAGGAAGAAACAGCGATTGGCGCAGACTGAGTCGCAGCTACGAGCAGGAAAGAAGTTAACTGAGGACGTAAGAGTGTTTAGACGCACAATCGTCGACGCGAACTCGTTTCGAGGGACCAGGAGCGCTCTCACCCTGCGATCCACTGTCACTCGAGGGGCGCTTTGGTGAATTGGCCCAACTGCTGGCAGAAACTATCTCGATAATTTCCGCAGGACCCATATTGCATATTGAACGAGAGCGATTAGTCCACATGTGAGGTCTTTCAAGTAAGTGTTGAAGAATGGCGAGGCGTCGATGAAATTACCTTTTGCTGCTGTTGCACCGCCGATGGTGGCTATCGAGCTCGTGGGTGGTTTGGCCGTAGATGTTACCGCGGCTAGGGACATGGAATATATTGGCCGAGGCGGCGTGAAGGAGACATACTGTCGTTGAGTAGCGTGTCATCAGGGGAAGAAGAGAGAAGAGATCATATGTGTTTCGAGGTGAACTCGCGAAGATGGGCCAGTCCCGTTCCCAATTTCACCCTCAAAACCCTCCTGGACGCGCTTTGATGAGGTTAGGCCCAAGTCTTTCCCTATGTAGGAAGGAAGGTTCATTTTCGCGTATTGTGTACGTTGGGAAGTGAATTCACCTTTTCTAACTTCTTCAACGATGAAGCTGATATGTCCATGTATGGGAGGATCTTTGAGGTACATGTCCATGTCCTCTGAACGCAGGATTGCATCGGACGCCGTGGATGCCTGAGCAGCTCGTCAAAGTTCCTTGCGGGAATTGAAACCTAGAGGACGCATAAAATGTCAGACTCTTTTGAATTCGTTTTTCTTGAACCCACCTTCCACATATGCAGGTACGCGCCAGCGAGGTGGTCACTTGTACCTGCGATGGTCTGCTGGAATTCGGAGGCTGTTGGCAGGGGTTGTCCGTCTTCGGCGTACATATTGAGTTCATAAGAGTCGGAAGGAGAGTCTCCCGATATCCAGTAGAAGAATTTGAGTGTTTGTCTCATAGTTGCTGGATAGATAGAATGACAATGGATGGAGGTCAAGGTTAAGGGGTTGACAACGAACCGTCATGCATTCATACGTCACGCGAAGTCACGGCGCTAACGTACATATCTAAGGTTTTCAAGCCAAGTCAAATGGACTTCACCAAGAAGTTGTAGTAGCCGGTCACTGAGGGCGGTTCGTCGAAAAGAGTGTGGACGGGAGTCGTTAGTGACGCATGCCAGTGGTAGCTGGGTCTTTACTCACCCAAAATTCCTCCGTTCGTGTACCTCTCAGTGCTACTAGAGTTGAGCGTCTACCCTTGTCTCGTTTTGCTTGAACGCTATAGCTTAACCTTTGTACGAGAAGCAGTTTGAAATGCTATTCATTCTTATTCCGAGCGGCAAAGGTCACAGAAAATCAGAATAAGCGCCCATTGTAAGATTGCTACCAGTAATTTTATCGATAATCGAAAGATGTAAATACATTAGAGAATCCCGAGAGTAGCTTAGAGTGCGCGAGGATTGCATATTCAAACTATTTGTACTTATTCGAAATGCTGTAGTTCTCGCCACGAAAATATGGATTGTTTATGCTATGGTAAAATAATGGATGAAGTAAGCTACAAACTATCTAATATGGTGCATTAGAGACTTACCACTCGTTGATATCCCGTCGAGGATGGAACGAGGCGATGTGATAAGTACTCGAGAAATGAGTGCCGCCGCGGCCCCAAGGCCGGTTAATCACCTGCCTTTTCGGGTGATCAGCCACCATCTTCTGCACGAGGTTCTCGAAAGGCGTTGTGTGAACTAGATTCGGCGACGACGAGCCTGCACACGGAGCATGAGATGTGGCTGAATTGCTCCAAGCACCTACTTCGAGCCCATTCAACCAATACCCGTGTAATGAGTGCATCGTCAACACCCGGCACACTCCATGCCCCTCTCAAAGACCTCCTTCCCTTTGCGCTGAAAATTACCCAAGAAGCCTGCAACCACTACACCACCATACAAGATGCAGCCGACAAGATCGATGACCAGGAAGCTGTCGGGGAAGCTGTAGATGAGATGATGGACACCGCCTACATCAACTGCATGCTCTACCAAGGCGCCAGTGACGAAGCGGAGCAGCGGAAGGGAGAAGAACAGCTACTTAATATGAGAAGCAACCTCAAGTTGTCTATGGTAAGTTTAATTAATGTTCGATGAAACTCAAACGATGCACGATGGCTGATATGTTTGTACGTTCTCTTGTGCAAGGCTCTCATCAGATTTTGTCAGCTTCGAAAAGAGACGAGGGGCGCACCGCCGCAGGATGATCCGCAGTGGAAGATGGAGGACTCGCTCATTGAGTCCATTAAAAATTTGGCATCTCGCGAGAATGAGGATCCCAGGATAGAAAAAATAACGCAGTGAGGCACAAAAATAGTGTCTTGAAGCCACGGGACTGTTTAAAGTTCCTTTAGATTTGCAAACGCACTCCTATCTGATGATATGGTCTTGGCTAATAGTCTCTTAGTTTTGAATACTGAAAAAAATTGCTCTTACTAGTGCTGCCAGTGGAATAATATTGAAAGGAATATTGAACGGAATTGTTGGATGCTACATGGGGAAACTATAATTCTTGTTTTCCAACTTTCACCGTCCTTCTTCACTACTTATTTCGCTCATCACCCCTTTCAATTGACCTTCTGTTCAAGGTGGACCACTTCGATGTTGTTACCGTCCGGATCAAGGACAAAGGCTGCATAGTATCCTGGGACGTAGTTCCTCTCTCCCGGTGGGCCATTGTCCTTCGCACCTGCCCCCCTACAACCAAAAGTATTATCGATAACTTATTCAAGATCAGCCCTTCGAAAATCAACGACGATATCACGTACAAGGCTGCTTGATAGAATTCATCCACCACCTGCCTGCTCTCAGCCCCGAACGCAAGATGCAACCCCTTCACTGGCGACCCGTCCGCCCCTACGTCTTTCAGCCAGAGGTCAGGTTTGCCGTTAGCCCCAAGGCCAATATGCTTTTCTCCAAAGTTGAAGATTTCCTTGTATCCCAACGGAGCAAGTGCAGCAAGGTAGAAGGTTTTGGAGGTGGAAATGGAGGTGACGCCGAATGTGGTGTGGTGAAGGACCATTTTTAGGTGCGATGTTATTTGTTTAGAGTAGGCGAGATGGGATTGAACGAAAGAGGTGGGTTGGGCTGGTGAGGGACCGATTGTGGACTTGAAGCCTGCTTCTTATGTGTTATGAGAAATCTCGTTATCCAGAAAACGTGGTTTTCATATCTTAGAACTGCTTAGAAATAGACCCTCGGTGTACCATCACGAGGACCGCGTAAAGTCGGTAACAATTGAGTTGAGTTTATAAGGCCAGTCACGAGCTATTTTCAAGCTGGCGTGGATCCTTGTTAATTCATGCATGGCGTTTCGAAGGGCTTCACACAGTCTCGGCGTTTTCATTGGTGGGCGGTGGTCAGCGGAGAATTCCGTGAAATTGACTGGTACTCCGAGCGTTCGAATCTTTAAATCGAGTCAGAAAGAAACGCGTAATATAGGTCGGCAAACGGTGATTAAATCGGTGATGTAGAATAGGCAAAAACACTATCTTTTTTTAGTACGCCAGATTGACACCAAATTGTAACATTTTCTCAAAGAAAATTCTTTTCAACTGCTTTTCTGAGTTTAGCGGTTGCCATACGGCGTAGGATTTCTGGCCTGAAATTTCCTCTAACTATCTAAGTAGATATTGGGGTTGAATCAGCAGATACTCATACGGGGGCTTGAGATGAACGCCTATCACACAGCTGCTGGATGTCGGGTAGTCGTTGGAGGTTCCACGTACTCGAACTAGGCGAGAAAAATTCTTTTAGAATCGCGATATATATGCATTGGAAGTGAACCTGTAACTGATGCTGAGGTTGTCTGGTACATCGCCAGTTTCCTCAAGTAAATGTTGCATTTTATGCAGAGGCGATGCGCCTGAAAAAACTCGTGTTTGAGAATATGGGATGTAAATTACTACACGAAATTAGTTTCACTTCCTTTTCATTTTACATTGGGGCGTAGAGATTCTAGGTGCATTTTACTTCTCTACCATCATTGTGCACGTTCTGAACGTGTAAAAGAATATCTCGTACTTCAACCGCCTCGAAATCACATGCTTTGTCAAAACATCCCATATTGCTACGTAAATCCTTCCCCAACCTTGAGCATAAGCCAAGACACCTGCTAGATGCTACACAAGATCGTCAGAATCTATGCACTTAAAGGAGGCATCGTGGTACTACACCTTTGTCCCTGACATATATCCAGGGTACGCGTCCACATCTGTGCGCCGTATGAGCAGGGATAGTGTTGAATTGGAGATCGCACTTGCGGCATTTCAATCTAAGGTCGAAGACATCACGAGGGACGTAAAAATATGAGTTGGGGCATCATGTCGGAGATAAGTTTCAACTCAACTGTTTTGGTTTTGTTTTCGCTGCAGAATAATGGCTTAGTCAAAGAGTGGTGAGACATTATGATTTGGCTTACTGATACTAGGTCTCGTTGTTACTTTGCCATTGGACAAACAGGGAGGTACGACTGTTCCCTTAGACCGCGTCAAAGCTATGAACGGGCGAGTAAACAGACATATCATGCCGTGAGGACAGGGCGTAGACGTACATTCGTCGAGGCGAACTCGTTTCGAGGGAACTGCAGAGCCTTCGGCCTGAGGCGTGTTACCATGTAAGGCGCGTTTTCGTGTGACAGGCGCTTTCTCAAACGTGGCAATACCCGCATGTCCTTCATCAAAGGAAAAGTAATCAGCACGCATGTTAATGGCAGCGCTGGATGAAATTACCCTGTGCTGCGCTCACATCGCCGCGGCTAACTCTTGAGGGTGATTTAGTCTTTGCCATAGACTTGGCGGTGGCTTTGAATGTCGGAAGGAAAGTTAGAGGTGTGGTAGTGGAGATAGATTATCAATCAGTGAGATTTCATGGGAAAAGAATAGAACAGATCGCGTACGTGTCTCGAGGTCAACTCGTGAAGAGGGTCCAGCCACGCTCTCATCTTCATCTTCAACACCCTCCTCGACACGCTTTGACGAGGTAGTGTTCTCCATCATGCCGACTTTCCCTGTATTGGAGATGAATGTCATTTCCATTTATTGTGTCCAATTTTCAGCATACTCGCCTTTTCTAATTGCTTCAACGATGAAGCTGATGTGTCCGAATACCGGAGGATCCTTGAGGTACAGATCCATTCCCTCAGGAGGCAGGATTGCGTGTGATGGGTCCCGTGGATGCTTGAGAAGTTCATCAAAGTTCCTAGCAGGAATCGAAACCTATCGAAGGCGTGAGATGTCAGGCAGCTTTGGATTTCTTGTCATAGGACACACCTTCCACATACGCAGGTATGCACCAGCAAGGCGGTCGTTCTTTGCTGCCATGGTTTTTTGGAGTGCGAAGGCTGTGGGTAGGGGTTCTCCATCTTCGGCGTAGATTGTGAGCTCGTACGAATCGGAAGGAAGATCTCCTGAGATCCAATAGAAGAGTTGTATTGTCCGCTTCATGGTGGATATGACCTTTATGATGATGTTAAATGAGGTAGGAGACGAAGCTGCTGAGTTTAGCGTTGGGCGGTCTTGAATTTGGGAAGGAGGGGAAGCGCTCGAGGAGGGAAATTTTTGGTTGGCTCAGAGGAGCATCCGGCAGGTTAAAGAGAAAAGTGAGGTCGAGGTACTTAGTCTCCTACGAGATTCCGTGACCTCTTGTGACAAGACAACGCAAGGCTCCGTCTGTAGGTCGAACACAGGCGACGATGATTCGGAAAGCGACGATAAGCTAGAGGAGAGTGACGTAGCTCCGACTCAGAGTTGGGAGTCGGTGGGGAAGAAGTTGGAGCGGGGGGTGTCATCAGAGTTGCGGTCATGTTCAGGGAAGTCAGTGTCAAGGATGTCAGATCCAGACGCTGGATATTGTCATAACCCTGCGGAACCGTTTTGGCTAGACCGGTAACCATCCCTCATTGCATCTCCCGGGTTGGCTCCTAGGCCCCGGTGTTCAGTGAATGGTTCATGCCCGTTTACCCCCCTCTAGAGGTCGATGTACGTTCATTGACGATCGAAGCTCCCTCGTAGAGCCCTACATGGTTCACGTTTCAGGCAGGTCTCCTTTAAGATGGATCAGAATCTTACGACCCTGAAGGACCTTACGCCCTTCGACTTCGTTCTTACATTGAATCCTCAGGACTCGCGCTGCTTTCAGCCTTACCATTGGGCCTCGTTCTCTCACCTTATCTTATTACCCCTCTGCCCTCTCATCTCCCTCCTAGCCTCATCCGCTTGATTCAAAGCGCTGTACTAACGAACTCGGAACAAATCAACCTGTTACACTTGTACTTATCTTATATCTTACTTTCTTAAGCTCAGACTCACACAACGTGCATCTAATCATACCTTCGCAGAATATATCGTGAATACATCGTGTCTCAGCCATATGATTGGCTGAAAAAAGCTTAATCACCCTATATTCACGATATATTCCGCACATACATGATCATTTGCACGTTGTGTCATCTACACCCACATTCACATTCACACCCACATAACTCACAACCCACGCTCATTTGATAGGACTCGCTTATATTGGACATGTACTCTAAAGGACTACATAGTAGTTATGCTATTTATGCATTTTATGTTACGTTAAGGGATGTAATAAATAGACGATGCTTATGCTTGTTCATATCCATACGGTGTAAGATTTCAGGTGCTTAAAGTACCTCTAGTTATCCAACTAGATACTGAGTTGAATCAGGCGATATATTGTATTCCACTGGCGCTAACCGCTATATCGCCAGTTTCCTCAAGTAAATATTGCACTTTATACAAAGACGACGCTGGAACTATGCCCGAAAACAACAGGCTCCAGGGGTGTCTGAGAATATGGGATGATTTATTACTACTACATACACGAGATTCGGTTTCATTTCCTTTGCTTTTCCATTGTAGCGTAAAATACTAGTACGAGCATTTCACCTTTCTACTATTATTGTGCACTTTCTGCACGTGTTGAAGAATATCTCGTTCTTCAACCGCCTCGAAATCATATACTTCCCATGTTGCTCTGTACGTCCCACCTCAACCTGGAGCATGAGCCTAAACATCTGCCAGATACTACACAAGATGGTCGGAACATATACACATGAAGGGGACATTATGGTACTCGAAGAGTGGAGAGACATCACTTAGTTATTTCGACGTGATCTCTCTCGGAGTTCTTTTAGGCTTTAGCAGTGCTTCAACCTTGGGGCAGCAACGGCGAACGCGGAGACACATGTGCGACACTGGGATAATTGAATTCTTTTCTGTGTAACTTTGGTCTGTATCCTTGCTAGTACCAAACTCTTACTTCATTGCCATTGTTGTGCGCATTTTGAATGTGCAGAACAACGACATGTTCTTCAACCGCCTCAAATTCACACGCTGTTTCATAACATCCTAAGTTGCTGCGCGAATCCAACCGAAAACATGTGCCTAAATTCTTGTCTGATGCTATAGAGGGATGTCAGACTCTGATTCTGTATACGCGAAAGGGGGGTATAAAAATACTTTACTTCTGTCATTGATGAAGACCATGATCTTAGCACAACATCTACGTTCCATGTAGGCAGCGATAGTTTTATGACGGATACCGCAGCTGAGGCATTTTAATCTGAGGTGAGACACCATGAACAAGATATAAGTATTTGAGATGAGGTATAATGTAGGAGAAATTATTTGACTCAACCTTTTCGGATCGGTCTTTTCTGTGGGTGGACGGCTCAGATATGTAAAGACGGGGATCGTTAACCAGCATCTTGACTCCGCTTACTAGGTGATGCAATTGCATTGTAATTGGACGAAGAGGAAGATATGGCCGTCTTGTCAGCAGCTACGAGTATGAAATAATTATGCGAGTAAGTGGTCGTATCACGATGTGAGACTGAGATGCACATTCGTTGCAAACTTGCTTTGAGGGATCCATGAAGCTTTGAGATGCACGACCACCGAGAGCGCGCTTTCGTGAAGTAGCACCACTTTTGACAGGCGCTATCCCAACAGCAGCAGTACCCATATTTCATACGTTGAACGAGAAGTGATTAATCGGCATGTAAATGAGAATGGCGGTCCTGGATAAAATTACCTTGTTCTGCGGTTTTTGTGCCGTGGCTGAACACCGAGGGTGGTTTAGGCTCCTCCACAGACTCGGTAGCGGCTATGGATGTTCACAGGATATATTATCGATGAGAATGAGCGATGCCATGAGTGAAAGGCATAGGTAAATTGCGCACACGATTCGAGGTGAACTCGTGTAGAATCTGGGGAGAAGCAGTCCACGCTATCAGCATCAAAAATTTCTTCCCAGTGAACGCGCTTTAATGAGGTTTCATGGACTTTCCCTACGTCGGACGAGGAAGATCGGTGTCCCGTATCACGTCCGTTTCTCAGTGCACTCACCTTGTTTCACTGCTTGAACGATGAAGCTGATATGTCCGAAAATTGGAGGATCCTTCAGGTACAGATCCATGCCTTCTGGAGGCAGAATTGCGTCAGATGGGTCCAGCGGGTGGTTGAGGAGCTCATCAAAGTTCCTAGCTGGGACGGAGACCTGCAGAACACGTCAAATGAGATCAGAAGAATTCTTAAATGGATTGTTGATCATAAACTTGAACCCACCTTCCACATGCGTAGGTATTTGCCTGCAAGGCGATCGTTCGTTGCTGCTAAAGCCTTTTGGAGTAAGAACGCTGTGGGTAGGGGCTGTCCATCTCCGGCGCAGATTGTGATCTCGTAGGAATCGGATGGAGGATCCCCTGAGATCCAGTAGAAGAGTTGTAATGTGCGCTTCATGGTGAATATGACCGTCACGATGTAGATTACACAGGGCTGGACTCGAGTTGGAGAATGGACTCGTACCCACGGTGCTCATTTCAGGCGAGGACGTCATTAATTCATTGATAAGGACGAGCTCTTCAATTCCGGACGCTACATGGCCACGCCACTCTTTCCTATCTGGTCATTCGGTCTTTCATCTTATAAACACAGTGCCGAATACACAATTCATAACGGGCCGGCTTCACTGCGCCGATTTTATGGTCATGCACGGCCTCCCGCCCCTTCTCTCTTCGCATACACGGCTCTTTCACCACAAACGCGGGTTGATTGTGGGGCAGATCTTGCAATAGTTTTGTTTCTAACTTTCCTTGCTGATCCTGGCTAACTGAATTTTTGATTCGGTGGTGTTCCGTCCGCTTCAACCAATTCGCCATAGAGTCAGCTCTCTTTCAATGATAGCCTTGCTTTTTGACAAGTCGTTGTGAGTGTCCAGCTTTTTTATTGTTGGTTGGTTCGTTCTGGGGTCGTCTTCTACTTTCTTCTCTAAGATGGCATTAGAGCCTTTTGCGTCCAGTTTTGGTGTCCATTCGCTCCATCGGCCACGTCTGCTTTTGTTCTCCTTCTATCACCCTTGAGATTGGGCGAGACCCGGTTTTGGGTACACATGCGTTTTGTACCCGTCCTCGTAATTCAGCCACATCTTGTCCACCATCTAAATATAACTCCTTCGCTGGAGAGCTGGAATGACCAATGATCAATGTTAGAGTGCGTTAATCTAGAGATGGAAAGAGGATGGAAAAATGAGGAGCAGAAGTGTGGTTGTACGGAGCAAAGAGGGACAGGAACTGATCGGCTGTCCTGCTGCCTGCTGCGTTGGTGATCTCAGTATTTCTGTATGAATTTTGGACAACACTAATCTTGAAGGAGTAAATACGCGGATGGGGTCCAGGTGTGATATCTGGGTCCCAGAGAGGAGTATCCTCGGTGAGAAGTGTTTTTAAGTTAGCCTTTCTAAAGGCCTTCGTCTAAACAAACCACTTCTGCGCCCTTATTGTTGTGGGGTTACACATCTTTGGGACCCTTAAACCCGAGCGAGTGGGCGTGCTTACAATTTGAGTAGTATCAAAATTTTGCAACGTGTGTCCTCATCTCGAATGTGCGCCTCTAGCTTCTAAAAACCGAGGCTAGACAGATAATAACCACTCAACGGAAGTTCTCTGGCCTGACACCAAGATACCAGTATAAGACTTACAAAAGCCTGAGTTTTTAGAGATTGGCCATTGAACTGCGCTCTCGAATAAGAAGACTATTCATTATGCAATTGTAAAGATGTCCTGGAAATATTAGGAAGTCTTCTAACCGGGATCGACTTAAATACGGTGGCTTCAGTAGATCTGTGATAGTTCGTAACACCGCCGATGACTCAACATGAGCATTGAATTTGATTTGGTCAAGTCTCAACGGTGTCAAATCATCAGTCCCGAAGCCTCCTTGAGACTGAAATAGCTTCAATCTCCTTCTTCGTATGGAGGCTCTGGACGCATTTGGGTATAATTAGAACTTCGAAGGCTTCTTCGTGCTTTGTGGTAGCCATTTGGGGGTCTGCTTCAGATTCATGACATTAACGGGCGCTTCATGGGCGGTCATTCAAATGAGCCTCCATGTCTACGGGCCAGTAGAGTTCCTCATTACTTTCGTTTTATGGCGAATTTTCTCTGGATGGACTCGTGTAGGCGATATTTCACGACAGAAAAATGTACGTGTGCTAGTCAGATTTCGGGCTGACTGCATCTCATTCCTGTGAAGAAGCCGATTATTCTAGTCACAGAACCCTGATGTCCGTGTCCAGGATCTTGATGAACAAGGCGAAGCGTATGGATGAAATATGCAGGAAGTGGAGAACACGAGTACATTCATACGTTCTAGGGAAAAGAGCGTCCTTGCGCCTCTCAACTAGGTTCTCTATCTTGAGACTATAAGTACGCAATATTCACGTCCTGAATCTCCAGTTAACCCACAGACTCTACCTATCTACAATGCTCCACTCTATTTTTCTCCTCGGTCTCACAACTCTCGCTCTAGGCCTCTCCAACGGTGACTTGAAAGTCTCTGTGAAATCTTTACATGCCGTTGTCAACTCAATCGAAGACATTGTCATCTCTGCTATTATCACAAACCCAACTGATCGCGACATTCGCGTCTTCGCAAAGAACAATGTTCTTGACGCCTCGACCACAACCATCTCATTCATGGTGAGCAAGGACGGAAAGGACCTTCTTTTAACTGGAATCCAGGTAAGTTCTCTCATCGCTTCGACTCTTACTGATTTAATCGGGGTTCTCTAGGCCACATATGACTTCAATGAAGATAGCCTATACAAGGTTATCCCAGCAGGTTCCTCTATAGCAGTTAATCACACCGGACTTGCACCATTGTACGATTTCGAAACTCACGGGACTGGGCAATTCAACTTTGTCCCCAACACCTATTTCCAAACTGGCCCGGAGGATGCCGCAATCAAGGTTGCAGTGGATCCCCTTACGGTAACTGTCGAAAGCGACGTCCAGAAGCGTCAGCTTTTCCCATTCTCGACCCAAACATCCACTCCTACTTGCGGCGATGCCGGCCGCTTGCAGGTTCTCAGGGAATCTCTCAGCTATGCACGTAGTATGGCGGGTGGTGCAGCATCTGATATTAGAACGCATCCCGACGGTGCAGAGTGGAATAATCAGTTTGGTGGGGCTGATCATGACTTAATTTGGTACAGGATGGACGCCATTGCTGGTGATTTGGATGATCGTGCTGGGGTGAGGACGTAAGTATTTCGATGCTCTTCTTGTTTTTTCCCATTCCGATCGATTTTTTTTACATAAAGAATCAACTGCAACAGCGATCCCGCTGGTATTTGCGGTGGGGGAGTTGTTGCCTACACATTGATAGTTACCAGCGGGGGAAATGTAGTTAGTTCTAATGTGAGTAGAAATTTTTGGATGACGCTGACGATCTAATTCTCAACTGAATCTGTTGTAGATCTACACCTGTGAAATCTTCTTCACCAGTATTGGAAATACACCTTCGCTTTGTACCGGTGAGCAATATCAATATATTTTTCGAACTCTTAACTGATTTGTAGGTGCACCCAACTCCAATGGCGGCGTAATTTTGCATGAGGCGGGTGTGGGCAGAAACCGATGATATCCTGCACTAATTATTTCCACAGCTTTCTCATGCCACCGCACGCACTACTGATATCGTCTATGGGTGTTCCAACGCCGCGAATTTAAGTGTGACTGACAAGACAAACAACGCCGAAAACTACAGCGTATGTCTTAAAATTTATAGTTCCTTGAGGTTAGCACTTTGCTGACACCTCGTATCTTACTGTAGTGCATGGGCGAGGCTATCTACAGGACCTACAATTGCCACTAGAAAATTTTTATTGTCTCATATGTAACGTAATGATTGGTTTGTATCTGGTGTCGTATATCTGTCTTTCCCAGGTGTTCTCAGAGTATAGAAGGATCAAGTTGAAGGGACAAGTGGCCAGTACGCGATGCAACCTCAGCGAATATTCTAACCTCTTCTACACATATATCCATGATGCTTCACCAACAACTCAAATATACCACTACAACTTTCAAGATTCAACTGGCGATAAATATAAGTGAATGCCTACTAAAATGGCTACCACTACGTTCCGACGGATCAAGTAGTGGTCGTGGCGCTCAGACGAAATAGTTAAAGTATGATCGACGGCTGCTAATGTCGCACCGTCCGCCAATTCGAAGTCCAGTGGACGTTCTGCTGTCGATAAATCAATCGATTCTTTTAGAACTTTCCAGAAGATGCACGCACAAATATTCATTCCTTCCTTGCGGAAGCGAGGCATTATGAAACTACCCACGTACGGTATGAATAGCGGTATAAAGAGACGGTCGTCGGATTTGCGCAAAAGGAGAGTCCGTGAATTTGATTACAACACACGAACAAGGATAATGGTGAGATATAATGAAAATGCTGGAGCGATGGAGGAATACTTGGAAGAAAGGTATGTAGCCAGTCGACTCGGGGAATATGTCACAAACCAGATATGGGTATGATGAAAAGACGATTGTTGCAAAGAGGCTGGGAGAACTGTTGCGGAAGTTGGTCAAAGTGGACAGAAAAGAACCGTAAGCATATCACTCTGACACCATTTCTGATCAGAATTTCTTCTCCTCCTCGCGCCTACACGTCCACCAACTCCAACACCGGAATATCGGTTGATACGGGTCTCATCATTCGTGATCTTCGATGGCGCACCGGATGCTGGAACGTACTTGATATGTTGATTTCTTCTCATTTTTGAGGTCGATACTCTCCTTGGGTGGGGTGCAGTCCAGTATCTGGAGTCGTGTGCGGATGCGATGAACGTTACACTAAGTCGACAAAAAGATTGTCCACTCATATATGATCAATATCCCTGCAACAAGTGTAAAATATTACATTCTATTTGATGAGAATATTTCTTTAGATGTAGATATTCATTCTAAGTAGAAAAGATGGATAGATTTCGATCAGCTTGGCAGTGCTTCAGGGGATACAAAAAACCACCAATTTTCAAGTCATTGAAAACGATATCTAAAAAATCTGAGAAATTCATATGTTAAAGTTTAGGTCAACATAAGATCACATAAACTTGATTCGTAAAATTTTATCGAGCCGTTGTAGAGTTACAAGGCTATCAATGAGGTCATTTTGAGCTATTTACGGTGTTTTTAGCCTATTTGGACCAAAATTGCGACATTTGTAGCCATGTAGCTCTACAACGGCTCGATAAAATTTTACGAATCAAGTTTATGTGATCTTATGTTGACCTAAACTTTAACATATGAATTTCTCAGATTTTTTAGATATTGTTTTCAATGACTTGAAAATTGGTGGTTTTTTGTATCCCCTGAAGCACTGCCAAGCTGATCGAAATCTATCCATCTTTTCTACTTAGAATGAACATCTACATCTAAGGAAATATTCTCATCCAATAGAATGTAATATTTTACACTTGTTGCAGGGATATTGACTATATATGAGTGGACAATCTTTTTGTCGACTTAGTGTAGCATTGTACTGTGGGAATTGAGGATAGAATATTAGGTTTATGCGGTTTAATTTGAATGACAAGGAGTGAATGGTGGAGGAAAGAAGATGGAGGGTGCGATAGGAGAACGAAAGAGAAAACGTACAAAGCGACCGTTGACAGTGATGCAGGCCGTATGAGCATGACCCAAGCAATACTTTGAGGGTAGTGACTAGTGACCATATACTAGAGTACGCAAGTGAGTTGGATGTTAGTGTCGAAATCAGATATTAGAGAGGGTATAGCCTACTGTGGGGCAATCAACAGTACACATCGATGCATGAATCTGCAGTGCTGTAGTTTACGCTGGTTATAAACGCCGAACGAGTCGTTATAAAACTCTACATCTCAATCAGCACCCTAGCCAAAACATGTAGACTCGAACACGCACCGTACTCATCAAAGCACTGGCAGCTATTGGTGAACATATAACCACCGTCGTATCGTGCCACCTAGGAGATATCTTCCAGGGGAGAAGAGGAAGAAAAGTCAGCACCGAATCGGGTGGTGTCGAGTACGCAGAAGATAAGGGTTGATACAACGAGACGGTGTAGCTGGATAAAAGTTCAATTTTGAATTGATGGAATTCGTATTGGGAGAGGGATTACATTGCTGTGTACTAGGATTTGATGTCAGGGATAGTGAACGAGGATGAGATGGCAAAGAGAGACGGACCTCTTCTGAGAGACTTATGCGCACCGCCAGTTTCTTACACTAATACACTCCATCGATGTTGGCATTCACCAGAGAGTGTGGGGATGGAAGTAAAGAACGACGTACAACTCTTCCGACAAAGGTACGACCGTCTATTGGACATCCTAGCATGGTCAAACGGCGCCACGGCTCGTCTCAGAGATTCAAAGCCCTAATTCCGCCATCTTGCTTGGTATGGTATGAAGGCGGTGTGAGGCTTGATACTTCCAAGTTCAGTAGCGGAGACGGCATGGTACAAGCTGGCGATGACTAGCTCCTAACTTCAATGTAGACGCGAAAGACAAAAAAGCCTAGTGAAGATTCATAGGACAGTTGGATTTGGCCAGAAATGAACGTACGTAGATTCGTGGGCAGCCGTTCAGTGATTTCAGTGAGCCTACAATCTCAACAATGAGCACACTAGTCGCGTCTGTCAAGGAGGTCGAGGAGGGTCGGAGGTGGTGGAGAGCGTACACACACTTAGAGCTGTATGAGGCGCCTGCGTCGCGAAGGGCGTTACGTTGTGAGCTCGAGGAAGGAGCGAGGAGTGGATACCTGAGGGCTAGAGGAGAATCCATTATGGCAGGCGGATGCCAAGCACTGCCATTGCCAAGCGCTCAGAACGTACTGGACATGTGACTACGGAGTGGTGGCGGCCCGGCAGGTGGCCTTTTCACTGCTCCGGGCTCTCCTCTCGCTTCTCTCGTCCTGACTAGTTCCTCGTTCTTTGTCTCTTGTCGACGCACCGACCTCAGCCTTTGTGGTTTACGTGCACGATTGGCTTTTGTGTTGTGCGATCCTCAGGATTTACGTCCTATTTCAGCCTTATCACCATGTCATGTTCGTTGTCTTCCTTTCCACTAGTGATGCCGCGGTTCGGGTCGGTCCGGGTCAAGCAAGCTTTTGAGAGAACCCCGACCCGAACCTAAGGTTCGGGTCACAACTTGTGCTGAACCTTGGACTGAACCGTCGGGTCAGGTTCAGGAGGTTCGGGTCAGGTTCGAACCTGTCTGAACCGGATAATTTTTTCTTCTTCTATTCTACATTGTGAAAGACTCTAATGGGATGACCAGG
>Ga0247741_1000249_pt1 | contig 33897 bp, 36 predicted proteins | sample UWRJL213509R2_FD_180945 | JGI IMG/M metagenome (GOLD analysis project Ga0247741, IMG submission 180945) | Plant litter microbial communities from Arlington Agricultural Research Station in Wisconsin, United States - UWRJ-L213-509R-2 | ecosystem: Environmental > Terrestrial > Plant litter >... | reverse complement strand
TCGACATTCGTCGAGATAAATGAGGCGGCAGTCCTATTAAGCACCCATTTTGCATGGTCGTATTTGGTTTCTATCTGTGAGTGGTAATTTTTATTGTTCAGCGCTCGTCTTGGCATTCCACGTGTCTTTGCATGTGCCGGCAAACAAAGATATTTCCACATACGATGGCCTCGCAATAAAATTCATTGTCTCTTGGTGTTGGAGGAACTCAAATTGACTCTCTTTGTGACCTTTCTCTCATTGTCTGACAGTATAGACACACAATTCATGTTTTCAAGTATTTCTTTCTACTTTCTATATTTACGCGCGGCGTTGCGGCACTAAGTTAGTCCTGAATGCGATCAGGACGCCAACAGAGCCAACTTAGTCAAGCGCAATTAAGGCACTGAAGCGAAGCGAGGCGTTCGTCTTGTAAATGTTATCGACATATTATCTACTGTAAATTCAGTGATTCAATTCACAATATTTTCCGTATATTCTTAGTATCGGATCCGGACATCGATATGCAATTGCCCACAGTGAAATTTGGTAGAGACTGGCGATGGAACGGCCCCTGAACCAGACTCGGATGGGGTAAGATATGGTCCCGCCTTCTTGAAGACCGTGTTCTTGGCCTGACTGATTTTTTAGGGACCATGCAGCTTCTGATGAGGCAGCTTCACTTATTACAGGACTCCATATCACCAATTCCAAAACTGAACTTGTTACTCAGCGCGAAATGGTCTGCTTTAATGATCGAATGCCACAGGAGCTTTTGGAGAGGGTATTCGAGCTCATCAGGAGCAAGGATTACGACAGCTCTTGCCTCGAACGGCTAGGCCAACTAGCCAAAGACGACGAGACCACAAGGTCTCTTTCATGGGTATTCGTCAGTCACCAACGTCAATTATACTGTGGGAATAACTGGAATGACTGTTACTAGTAATGCAGTGAGGTCTGAATATAGAATCGTGAATGGAAGATTGATCCTTTGCACAGTAAAGACCCATAACTTACTTCTAACGTACAAAAAAATCTTTTGAAGTGTCCGGCAAAGTGCGAGCGCTGGCCTGTATAAAGCCCCATGATTATCAGCCTGGAATTTTGATGTCCTGGTCGCCTTTAACCTCCATCGTCACTGTCTGTGCTGTCTAAATACATAATAGCATTACTCTTCAAGCCAACATTTCCACAGGGATGAATCAAGACGGAAGTGGTGAAAGGGCTGTTCTTACTCAAGGTGCTTGCAAGCTCTTCTCCTAGTGTCCCACGACTGCAGTTGATCCATATTCACCGAAAGTTCCACTTAGACGTCTCTCAATCCTGCCCGCTTAGTGGAGGACGTGGCTTCATGCTAATGAATCTTCTCGAAGAAAATGGCAATGTTTCGAAGTATTGGGAGTTGGTGCCATTGGCAAGGTCATATAGTGTGCGTGTTCCTAGATCGCCTCCTGGTTGCCCTTGCCATCCGAGTCTAGGGAATTTTAGGATCACTGAAGTACAATACTTAGGAAGCGGTCCAGCAAGCAATGATCACCTTCCATAAACTTGTTCCAGAGAAAGATGAAGACCTTAACGGCTATGCTTTGGACCCCAAAGATATTGTTATCAAATAGGGGGGGTCAGAGTGGCCGATTATAGGCCGATTCCAAGTCCGATTTTCAAGTCGATTCTGGACACCATTTTTGAACGAGAATCGTGGGAAGACTCAAAATCAACACTTTTGCAAAACCAGCTCTAGAGCTGGTTTTGCGTTCGATTCTACTCGATTTCACGTATGATCCTCCACTCCCGTATTACAGCCTGTATTTGATTACATAACATAATCCATATTTTACTCTGCACGAGACAAACCTCCTATTCCACGTCCCGTCCCTCACCCTCCAGCAACATGACAAAGAAGCAAACCCCAGCGGACACCTCAACGAAGACCCCAACCAACACGCAGACTGATGCTCCGAAGAAGAGAGGCAGGAAGCCTAAAGCTGTCAGCACAAGCAAAGGCATGCCCAACGATGATCCTGACGCCATACAGAAGAAACCAGCTGGAAAGAAGACCGCGCCTGTAAAGGAGAAGGAAGAAAAGGTTCAGGAGGTTGACGCTCTGCCAAAAATCGAGTGAGTTCTTCACATGATGCGCTTTTTGTTATAACTTACGATAATTTACTTCTCCAGCTGGGCTGAGAAAGGCTTCATTGAGAAGCTCATAACCACGATATCAGACGATGAAGATATCAGCAATGGTCTGTTTCCTCTACCAGGGAAACATGTGTCCACTAGCCGGGGAGGTGGAAAGACGAAGGCAGCCTGGCACTGGAAGCTAGCCGTTGTCATGTTCCAGGACCATCCGAAATATGCAGCCGCATTTGCAGCTGCAACTACCAATTCGGAGACGAAGACACGATGGACTGAAAAGATAAAGAATAAGCTTTCTGGGTGCGTAATTTAGAACCCACTTTAATGACAACTGACAGGTCACTGGTTACTAGCATGGTTTCGACGGTTCAAGGTCATATGAAGACGCTAAAACAGACAGGCGAGGGCATTGAGCATGCTAGTGAGATTGACATGACCCAGGACAACAATTTTACAAACCTCTGGAGTACGTATCTCAGTAATCGTGGTGGTGGATCGTTTTAACAACAGATTCTAGAGTTGGTCCAGGACGACTGTCCATGGTTCTTCGAGATGAGGAACCTCATTGCCAAGCAGCCAAATCTAATCCACACTGGTACAGGAAACAGCAGAACGCCAATAGATCTTGGTGTCCTCCAGGATGCTACGCTCGATATCGCCCAAGATGACCAACTTGCAAGTGAAGTTGTGGATACAAGCAACACTCTGAGTCGCACGAGAGACGCCACATCCACAGAGGGCGATGACTACCTCTCGTCTCGCGCTGACGGTCTTTCAACCCCTGCCAGGAGCCCCTCTCCTACTCCACCTCCTCGTGATAGTAGCAGCACTGGTCAAGCTCGAAAATGAAAGTCTGAAACGACATCGGAACCCGAGGATGTAAAACCAGTGATCCTGCCAAGCTCCCACTCTGCCAAATCCTCGAAGCGCCCACAAAAAAAGTCAAAGCTTGAAGAGTTGTCTGGAGCAATGCAAACCGAAGAGGTTACACGTCAGAAAGAGGTTGAGCTCGCGAAGATCAAAATCGAGAGTGCAGCGAAAGTCCGACTTGCAGCAGAGACCACGAAGGTCGAGTTGAAGAAGCGTGAGTACGACGAACGCTCCAAGAAGAGGAAGTTGAAACACGAGCGTGAGATGGAGAAAATGCGTTTGAAGGCACAGTTCCGGATCGAAAGGGAGAAGACAAAGCGAGGCGTGGCTTCAGAGTTCACAAAGATGCCAGTACATCCCACGGCTGCCACCCCTACCCAAGGCGCTTCTTCGTCAAATACCACCTTGCGACACCTGAATTGACCGTAGTGGTACATTATAATCTAGAACTGTACACAGTCCATGGTGCAAGAATCACTCTAACTGTAGACACATGGCAGGCCCTGTAGACACTGTGCTTTCGTGCATTACACTTGCATATTGTAATGCAAAACCGTGAGGTGTCTGGGGCTGTTGTCGGTATGCTCCCTTTTGGCTTCTCACTGATGCGCCCTTGCTACCCTTTTGCGCACGGCTGTCCATCTGAACCGGCCTATATTCACTTAGAATGGTTTGGTTTACGGTCTACCAACCATTCACACTATGCCGTTCCCACCAGCTCCCTTTCCTACCAATACAGGCTCTTTCAAACACTCCAGACACGTCACCATAGTCCAAAAGTGGCTTCTGGTGCGTGAATATCGTACTTGATATATTATATCGGAGGAGGGGAGACATATTGGATATGGGCCCAAGCATCGTGAACCGGCACATTCAGTGAAGCATTACACGAGTTCGTGCGCCGATGCCAGCTGGTGCATTACACAGGACTATTTCGCAGTAATGCATCATATGAAACTGGCTTTGAAGGTGAGCTTCGAACCATGTTTGTAATGTAATAGAGGCACACCCATAGTAGTGTATTAGATTACACGAGGTCATGTGCGGAGGCCAGATGGTGCATTTCATGGTATTGTATTACTTTGCGGTCACGGTGATGCATTATAAATGTCGTTGGGCCATCTCTGTTTGTGATGCAATAGAAGACACATCCATGGTAATGCATCATTTGGTCTGCAATAATCTATGTAGTGCATCTCATGGGACAAAGGTTATAATACCTTGACTTGGTAGTGCAATACCGGTACCCCACAACTTCTACGCCGTTCTATCGTTGCTACCGGTGATGCATTATCACTGCTGCAGTCGCCAGTGGTGCATTAATTGGGGGGAAAATCAACGTCACATCCTGTTGTCATGCACGCAGGTACTTGTATTGCATTACAATGATACATTCGAATATCGGTTGTCAGCTAATGTCGTTCTTCAAGAAATAATTACATTGATAGACCCTGATAATATAACAATATGACTCAAGATGTTCGATATTAAGGTGACGGTAAATGACAAGATGGTTAAGAGATGCCACAAGAGGAGGAGTTATAATGTAAATAAATGACACGACTCAAAGCCAGTAATTGATGGGACTACCTCCTTCGAGGCCTTTGTGATATATGTTAGCATCTATGACGAACAAAAGAAAAGAAATACACACTTTTTGCTGGTGTTCTCCTTCCCAGAGGTCACAACCTTCCGTTTCTTCCCCAGCTGACTGACGCTTTTCAAGCACTCGAAGCTCTTCAGTAGATCCTCGACCATCTCGGTCCATAATGGCCCGGAATCTTCCTGCCAGCGGCTACGAGCCTCCAGTGCATGTCCCCACCAGACGACGAGTGTCAGAACAGATACTAGACCATTAGGTCCAGAACGGAGTAGTGGACCCCATGCTTCAGCGTTGATGGTATAGATGGGTTTGGGCATGCCTGTTTCTGACTTACGCAATTCCGGCTGCATAGCGTTCCACCACTTCACAATAGCGATACCAAACTCGTGAGGATCAGAGATAGGCGGGATGCTCTGGTACTGCCGAACACCGTGTCGAGTTTTGAGAGCCCATTTGTTCCACTCCTCTGGTCGATCTGATGCTGCAGGTAATGGGCCCTTATAACGAGCCACGTGAATAAAAAAAAACACATAGGAACAATGATGCATTACCTTAGCCCCGGTCTGACATCCATATCCAAGCTTTCCTTCTAGATCAATCCACACTTCAACACATTGATTCCACTCGTCGCTCAAATCCCGTATGAGCAGGTGGTTCTTGGCCTGAACTGCCCATTCCGGTGGGGTGTTGGGTGGGATATTCTCCTTCTCGTTGGATTTGGGCGTAGCCGATGTAATTGGTGTCACCTCACAACGCTTCGAAGGTATCACGGGCCGCCCTGAACGACGAACTTCATCAGAGAGCTGGTTATCAACTTTGTTGAGTGCGTTGGAAAGTGAGATTGGAGGGTCAACTGGAAGGGCAGCGGTGGTAGATGGCAATATTTGAGTCGTTAAGGGGGTCGGTCCTGTTGAAGAGCTTAAGAGGCTTTTACTGAGGGCATTGATGTTCATTGCAGCTCCTCCTGGTCCCCTCTTGCGAGTTTTACTTGCATCCTGACTGGCGTTCACGACTGGGGCTGGAGGTGGCGCAGTGGCTGGGGACGGTGCTAGTATAGAAACCGGAGAGGTAGGCGATGCTGAAAGTGTAATAGATGGCTCGGCAACTGGAGGTGTGGCAAGTGGAGCGGCAAGTGAAGGTGTGATAGGCCGCACCCCAACGGGACACGCGGTAGATGGTACAAGAACTTGAGGTGTGGCGGGCAGCACGGCAACTGGTCCCGTAGGCGGCACGGCAGCTGATTCGGTAGGAACCGCAGCAACTAGAGGTCCAGGGATAGTCAATTGGGTGGTTGGCTGAGTAGTGGGTGCGGTAAACTGACCATAGAGCTGCGATGCAAAATCGCTGGACTGGGTCTGTGGTGCAATACCTAGGCCTGACGGATGATCGACCGAATGTGGTGCAATACCTCCTAGATGAGCGAGGGGAGTGTATGCGGTATCAATAGTACTGAAGTCAAAAGTGACGCCACCTGGAGGGGAAACCAAATTGAAGTCGAATGATGAGAGGGCATCAATTCCTGGAACGCCAGGCATACCATTACCGGAGGAGCGCTCATCGGAGAGGTCGAACATGGGGAAGTTTGTGCGAGGTTGAAGATTTGTAGAGAGTCCGTCCATGGAAAAATCGACAGGGAACCAATCTTGATATTCCTGATTGAACGGAATAGTGATCTCGTTGGGCGACACATTGTGAATACCGCCTTGAGATGTGATGGACTGATCTGATGAGGACTGGCCAGTAGTGGTATAAAGCGGGATATAGGCGTCATTGGTGGGTGTTGCATTGTGGAAGGATGTCGAATACTGAATCACAGACGTCTGATTCGCCAGTGTTGCACTACTGGCTGGCAATGGATGCCCAAGCGGTAAGATTTGGGAAGATGGCGACTGGGCAAAGACTGTGAAATAATGCATCAGCAAGGTTTCGCTTACACAGAGGCAATACATACCACTGTTTCCAAGCAACGGCGGAGAACTGACGGCGATAGCTAGGGCTTCAGAACCTGAGTGATGCATTAGCAGGAGCCATATAAAAGACAAGCCCCATTCTCACCTGACTCCTCGGTGTCTTGCTTCTCCAACTCCTTCTCCTTCTCCTCCATTCGATATCGCGCCTGGTCAAGACCATCATCCATCTGCGCTCCCTGGACGTGAACCGCCGATACCACGGCCTTGCCTCCTTGGTTCTCAGACGCGCTTGCCCCATCGTTGGTAGCTGTAGTGGTCTTTGTCTTCTTGGTCTTCTTACGAGAAGGTTGAGGGTCGGTTGGGGTGTCGGATATAGTGGTATCAGATATTGTGAAGGGAGTGGAGGGTGACAGTTCATGGGTAGACCGATCAGCATGTTGCGCTGAGTAGAGAGCCCGAGCGTCCTGGGTTGAAGTTGCTGGTGGTAAGAAGAGGCGTGTGAGAAAACATTCTGTCGAAAACATCGATAAACTCTTACAATAGATAGAGTTAACGAACTCTGCGAATGGTATCATAACTGACTTCTCGAAACCTGCATGTGCTTGAGAGAATCGAGAGCCTATGAGATTTTTGCCAAGATGAAAACTTAGAAATAGCGTCAATATTCAATCATATTCCAGAGTCTAAAAAAAACCACGCTGCCCCACAGCCGAAACGCTCTACCATACTTAAGTGACATGATAATATTGCTTACCTAGCAACGGCTATTGCACCAGCGTCCTTCGGACAAGGTCCGCCCATAAGTACGCTAAATGACCACCCAGTTTCTAAAGCCAGACGCGCCAAGATCTCGTCCAAGATTGCGGGACATCCGTCAATAGCGCTAGAATGGTAGGGTATCGATATTGGGTTGCAGAGTAGTATGATTGATTTAACTCACTGTTGATACTGCTCTGGGGACCGCACATCGTCATCGCCGTCTGAGTCATCCTCTTCCAATTGAGCACTTTCTGTAAGCTTAACCTCTATCTCGTCCTTTACCGCCTGGTCCTGCTGATCGTACACCTCCTGAGAGATCTTCTTCACCAAATTGAGCTTATCCCCCTTTGAGAGACCTTTCTCGCTCATGAGCGCCTTCTCGACAGCAGGCCGGATCTCCGTCTGGTAGTACAGCTTAGAAAACATCTCATACGGCTTGAGCTGACGTTTTCGGCTGTTGCGTACAAAAGCCTTCAGACCACGAGGGCGTCGTCGACCAGATGTATGAGTGCTGGGATTCACCCTCCAGCGGAACCAATTTTTAAGGCGCTAAGATCGCTAATATTAGTGTATGGTCTCGGAAAGAATCGACTGCATACCTTGAGGGTCCTGTCCATAGCCTTGGTCACCAAATCACGTTCCTCGGTGGTCAGGTCTTTCAGCGCTTGATTGGGGTAAAGCTCCTGATGAGCAGGATACTTTCCAAACCAAACCTCCTTCAGCTCCGCCCAGAAATCGGTGTAGCGATGATTACCACTGTTGATGCTTTTGTAGTCAGCGATATAGGACTGGAGGAGGTTGGTCTGCTCCATAGTTGCCCAGGTAGGTGGCCCAGGAGTGCGAGACATTTGGTAGCTGGATGTTGTTGGACGACAAAAATTGAAAGATCACGTTTCATCAGAAAGAGCTAGGGGAGTAGAACTATCAAATTTCTTGACTCTGCTTGGTTTAACTGGCAATCCGAACGCGCAAATTTCTGGTGAAGACACTTAACCAATCAAATTCAAGCGCATCATGATTGAGCGCGCGACGGTCAGTCTACTGCTCGAGAGCGACGCGCAATACTTGGTGTCTTGGTTTGGACATGCAGATACTATATTGAGACTGACATATTTTAATTCCATCAGTCAACCTGGCGACAAAGTGTTCTGTGTATCAGAATGCGAATCCACAAAGAATTTCAGCAGGGTCTTCAGGCAGACAGCGACAGCAGGAAGTGAGAGATATCTGCCTCATGGAATGGATAATCCGCGGCCATAAGGTCATAGAAAGGCCTTCGGATCTTCCACGAACGCCTGCAAGTGCGAATCTGAGAGGCCATAAGGTCATAGAAAGGCCTTCGGATCTTCCCCAAATGCCTGCAAGTGCGAATCTGAGAGGGAGACCTGCAGTGGTTTAGACAACTGGTGATACATTACAGGGGATTGACAATTGTGGGTCCTCGGCCATCGGTTTCGTGAACCTTCCTGGACCTTCCTCGAAGTCTTTAATGAGAATCCAGGTACGATGGTCCAGACCGTCAGTGTTGCATTACAGGTGTACCTGGTGACTGGTAGACTGGTGTTTTGGTAGCCTTGAGGATCTCGAAGTCGCTCCCTGCATCCTGAAACGGCCAAGAGACCCAATGATGCTTCATTGTCCACAGCCTTAATGAGAATCTTGTCTAGGTTCTTCAGCCAATTCGAAATATCCCTCAATTTTGGGCAAGTCATTATGGAAGCCCAAGTGGACGTGTGTGATTCCGACCATCGAATGGACCGCCTAAGTGATATAAAAGACATCATCAAATATTATTCTCCTCTTAAGTTCCTTTCGCTCCTCGCTCAATCATCTACGACAATGACTGATAAGGGAAAGCAACCCGAGTCCAACACCTCTATCTCTGCTGAGGAGGCAGCGTCGCCACTCACCTTAGCGGATCTTCTCGCTGTCCTCACTATGATCACTGGTGGAGGTATGTTTTTCACCCCTCATTCTTGAGTATAGCACAACTGACTCCCCATTTCCAGATATTCCTGCCCGTGCGTTAGTGAATCATCTTCGTGGGCTGGCAGCCACCACTTCTGATTCCGAAGCTTCGGAGGTTACTATCAGTAACGACAGCACCAGTAAGTTTATGTAACCTTCTCTCTGATCTGTACCTAACCTATTCATATCTAGATGACTTCGACTATGATTCGCTTTCAGTCTCTTCCAACGAGTCCTCTGGGAACGAGGACGGTGCGTCTATCCCCTCAGGACCTTCAGCTGTGCCGGCTCTGGCTCTGGCGCCCACTGCTGGACCCGCGATTGCCCCAGGCCCTACACCCCCCGCAGTGCAAGCTCCCGCTCTGGTGGCCGGCCCCTCTAACTTTGTTGATCCTTCAATTCGTTGGTATACGGTCTTCGTTGGTAGACGTACCGGAGTTTTTGCTGGATGGTGAGTTAAGTTGGTTTCTATATTCAAGCCACCCTGACGACTTTTATTCTAGGGCTACTGTGTCCCCCCTGGTGGTTGGTGTTGCTGGTGCTTGCTACTGTAAGTTCTCCTCACGTGCGTTGGCTGAAGCTGCGTTTGAGGAGGCCCAGCAGGTTGGTGGTGTCCGTACTGTTTAGATACCCATCTGATCGGACTATTTCAAGTAGGGAAATTAACAGCCCAGTGGCTGCTGCTTTCCCTGCACCTTTATCTACATAGCCGTATATACTTCTTGTACCTGATTTGTCGACAATTACATTTGCACGCACGCTTATTTGACCAACCCAAGTTGACTCATGTGAATAAGATCCCTTCTAGAATCTTCTGCAGTCCTAAGTTAGAGCATACAACTGACGATGAGATAACATGTAATATGCACAGAGACTCGGGAGTCGGTGCTGTAGAAATTGAGATAACATGTAAGATGTGTGGAGATTTGGTGATGTGTCAGGCTTACACCATAGACATGTTTTCACACCCTAGAACACACCCTAAAATTGTAGTATAGTAGAACTTTATAATGAACTTGCTTTTTTGCCGACGATTGATTATCATGTGTTTAACATAATCCAGAGTGTTTCATCGTTTGTGTTGGACTCAGCGTTCCAGTTTGGATAGCGTGAGAATGGATCAAATGAATATTGGCCCGGTTTCTGGGGGGAGGATAGAATAACTTCGACTCACTGCATCGCTGCAAATTCGCAGCGTTGAGAGCACTGCACCAGGATATGTAAGAGGTATTGGTTCTCAATTTTGAGATCTTGAAATTATTATTTTTCTGAGAAAAGCCCTGATGTAGGAGCAACGACGAAGCAGTTTCCATGCATAATGAGTGAGCGGCCGCTTGTGTGGTGCTCATATCTTGCTGGTACTATTGAATAAAAACCAACGGTTCAATAAATAAATAAAAGGGGTGAAATTGAAGAAGATAGTAATAGCGTTGTATCTACAAGTTCTCAAGTTGCAGAATGTCCTTTTTGCCTGGTTATCCGAGTATTTCTCTATTTGTGAACATTTTTCAGCGTCAATCTAAGTCTCGATCTGATTGGCTCGTTAGGTCTGATTTCAATTATTCGAGTGTTCTGCTCGCTTAGAGGAACTCCAAAATGCCAGCATTTATTGACAGGGCTTGAAGCAGCTATCTAGACTTTTATACAGTGCTCACGATGTAATAGGTGCTAGGGATTCTAGTTTTCAGTGTATTTCAGCGGATAGATATTCAGAATGCCGTGCCCTGCCGAGGAATCCATCAGGTCAGCGCCTTTGCGCACTTAACAACTCATTCACAAACCACGCTTTCATAGACGCTTCGCGCCCTAAATGCCAAGAAAGTCAACCCCAGTACGCTACTGCTACCAGTGCCTTACCATCGTAGATTGTGCTGACAACTTGGCAGACCTTCACCTCCGAAGAGATGGTGGTCATCCATACTTTTGTACCTGGCTTTCGAGCCGCTAAAACCAAGGCTAAACGCGATGAGTTCCTTGCGCGAGCATATATTGAATTCTTTAGCGACTTTCCTATCATCCGCCACATTGACATGGATGAAGACGAGAAGTTGTGGTTCATGGAGCAGAAGAAAAAAGTGCGTACACTCTGTGGAATACTTAGGTTGCTGGTCACTGATTTATTCTCTTCATTTTCAGCGTATTCAGAATGAATTGAGTTGGCTGGCTTGGAGCTTTGTCTAACCAACTCGCTTATTTTATTCCGCTCATATATATAACTCCATCGCATAAAGTTCTCTATATGGTCTCAGATAAAATATTTTAATATACACTACCATCGCCGATTGAACAATTCGATAAAACTTTCTTGACCCACTTTCAGTGCCTTCATGTCCTCGATGAGGTGGTAGATGTAACGAGATTTCCACTGAAGGAGGTGCATGCCCATAAAATGGTCGGTCTCCTCTACGCTAATCTTTTTCAACATCCTCTTCAATGCCTTCCACTCCTGGATACAGCGCACAAGATCGCTGCGTACCTCTTGTGCAAAGGCGATGGGTGTAGCAGTCTTGAAGCGAACCATTCTCTCTAGTTCAAACTCTCGATGAATGCGGAGGCGACGCCCATGAAGTCCTTCACCAACGCGTGTCAAGCCCATAAGAGTAAGGTAATCGGAGGGGGAATACGGAGGGAGACCATCCCAATGTGCCATGTCATCATTTGTCGAGAGAGTATATGTCGGTTTAAAGTGACTGAAGAAGGTGGCTGTTTTTTTAGGGAGGCGTAGACTGGCGAGATCAAGTGCGCCGGGGGGAATGGTTGGCATGCGTATGGAGGGTTTTACCAGACTCCTGCGCTTCTCATAGGCTCGATGATTCTGCTCTATTCGAAGAGCTTTTGCTCTGGAAATGGGCATCAGCGAAATGCACATACTGTAAGGACAATCTTACCTGTCCGTCTGTTCATACTCCTTTTGGTTTCTCTTCTGTGCCTCATCTCTGGCCTCAGGAGTTGGGTATAATGCACGTCGGCCCATCAAAGATATAAAAGACAGAAAATTTGAGGTTTGGTCTTTCTGCACGGTAGATAGTGGTTGCGGTTAAACGAATGTCCTACGGATAACAGTAGAACTATGATGCATTACCAGACTACAACGAACTGATAAGTAGTGCATTACTGGTCTATGGTGGTGCAATACAAGACTCATGGCGGTGAAATGTCTTTCAGAGAGATGGCGGTACCACACAACAAACGTGTAAGTATTGCATTACTATCTGAACGTCTTCCAGTCCACAACTTCGACCGCACACTCACCATTGGTGCATTAAATGGTCACTTACCGCTAATGCATTATATATCCCGGACCACTGATGCATTACAGGGCTCCGTGCTATGCATCTCTTTCGGCGGCTGATACAATAGAGACTAGGCCACGTGCATGTAATCTCTCCGTTCATATCCATCAACGAAGTGGCTCTATCTCCAGCATAATGCCTGCAACACGAAAAGGAGGAGGCGAATTCAAATATTACAATAGCAAGAAGGATCCTTTGAATGCACCTACGACACAACGCTATGTTGAGTATAGCACTACTTCCCTGGGTGGGATTGCTACTACATCTTCCAATATCCAAGTTTCACGCATGGAAACGGTCACGAAAGGCATGGAAGATGAGCCAATGGATGTAGACTCGAGCGAAAATCCGGACCCTGGAGTGCCAGTCACAAACCAGCATGATAACGGGGATCTGGACGAACCGCCGATTGACCAAGCATACATCCAACACCTGCAGGAAGAGGGAGAACCAGAGGAGGAAGTATTAAAGAGGGTTCGGCCAAAAGGGGTGCGTTGGTTGAAAAGTTCGGCTTTCTAAAAGCAATTTCATTGACGATCTTCACAGGACGAGTCTCTGCGACAATGGGAACCATACTGCGATCTCTTTATGGAGGAGATGATTGGACACGAGGGGAGGGGTTTCTGGCATTCCAACAGATGTGTCGACTGTAACAAGGTGGATGGCCAATACGAATGTGTTAGCTGCGGAGACCGACAGATGCGGTGTCAAGAATGCTTGCTTACGAGGCACAGCATTCTGTACTTGCATAGAGTCCGGGTATGTTCAAGTTATTCATTCACGTTTGCGCAGGCTAATCGAGCTTTTGATAGCGATGGAATGGTACCTATTTCGAAAGGTCAACATTGAAGGACCTGGGTCTCAGGAAACAGCTAGGACACCCACCCGGTGAGGTCTGCTTGAGACCCGAGACTCCGCGTGACGACTTCTGGATTACAGACACATATGGTATGCACAATGTTGCCATTGACTTCTGCGGGTGTGGACAGGGCAATCAAAAGCACATCGTCCAACTCCAGCGTTCACGACTGTATCCGGCAACAGTTGTGAGTCCCAAATCGGCAGCAACGTTTGAAGCTCTAGAGATGTTTGAGATGCTGTCCTATGAATCCAAGGTGTCAGCTTTTGAATTCTACCATACGCAGAGCCGGTTAACCGACAACACCGGGATGAACACACCAAATGTGAGTTAACCATTGGATATAGATCATATGGATGCTGAATTACGGTCAGGACCGTTATCTGGCTTTCCTTCGGATGGTTCATGAATGGCGCCATCTCAACATGCTACGAAGGGCGGGTCGGGGGCATGATCCTGCTGGGGTTGCGGCTACGGCGGAAGGCGAATGTGCAGTACTATGCCCGGCATGTCCACATCCGGATATTAACATGCCAGATGGCTGGGAGGAAGTTCCTGAAGAGAAACAGTGAGTAATACAAGTTGTGTGAATATATAATCCAATCTGACCTACTTCGATGTAAGGTTCCTTCACGCAAAATTTGTCGCCCTAGACGCCAATTTCCGCCTGAAGCGAAAGAACGTGTCCAGCCAAAAAGCAGATCCAGGCTTGAGCAAAGGTTGGGCGTACTTCGTAGAGGAGACGGCATACAAGGAACACATAGAACGACACAAGAACGACATAGAACCGGTATGTTGTTATCGCCTGTTTTGTTCTCACGAGACTTCAACAATTGAACAGAAAAGCACCTGCTCTCAACATGGAGCAGTCAATCTTGCGAATGCATCCAGAGGTGAAGGAAACGCCGCGTCTGGCATTGGGAAGGTTGTATGCGCTAGACATGACATGAAACTTCCAAGCTCAGTCGGTGATCTGCAAGTTGGGGAACGGTACGCACAATATGGATGTTCTATTCGCTTTGACAGACTGAAACAAATGTCTCTAGTTATTGTAACATGGATTATCTGTTCTACAAGAGCATCATCAACTCGAAGCTCAAGTCTTATGTTGTCTCATACGATATCGCGTGTCAGTGGTCAATCCACTTACGAGAGCATATGTTTGCCCTCGATCACCAGTTTTTTCTCTTCGGCGATAATGTGTTCGTTAAGTTCTTGGTCCCAAAATTTCATCTCCCAGCCCACATTTCCGCCTGCCGTACAAAATTTTCCTTTAATTTCTGTCCTGGATGTGCGCGCACTGATGGAGAGGCGCCTGAACGTGGATGGTCCGAAATCAATCCCCTGGCTACGAGCACTCGCGAGATGGGACCTGGAAGTAGACGTGATACGTTGGACTTTCACTTTGGGGACTTCAATTGGAGAAAGGTTATGAAAATCGGTGAGTGATAAGAATAGTAATATTGGTAGCAAGTGCTGACGAAAGATGTGTTCACATCTTAGGCTCAAGTATGGCCAAAAAGGCAATGCTAGCTGGTCTTGACATGGCAGAGCATGTTATCGCGCACGATGAGCTGTCGTCAACCTTCAGTGACGATATTGTGGAAAACTGGATGCTTGAAATTGAGGCATGGGAGAAGGACTCAACGGCGCCCAATCCTTTCGAGGAGAAGGTCGAAGGTATGACTTGAACGCTCATGCACAACTCACTTGATTGATCTCTATGTAGGACCTTCACAAGCTGCTATTCGTCGAGAACTTGCTGAGGAAGAAGCCCATAATATCGCAGTTGGGAACGATCTCTCGCTTCACGCCCAAGTGACTCCAAGTGTCCTTATTTCTGCAGGTTTAGATCTCGAGGCTGATCAGTGAGTTCTATTACATCACTTCACACGATATACAGATATGATACACTAGTCTAATGTATCACTACCACAGACGTTCCCTTAGAATTGAAGCCGGAAAGCTTTGGGATCATGCCAAGGATCGCCAGAAGACAAAGTTATTGCTTCGAAGTAATGCACTACAACGCAAGATCGATGCTTGGGCAACTTATCAGCTGCTCTATTGTCCTGGTGTTGGACGATTGCGAGCGATGACCGCTAGAGATGCCGAAGGACAAGCAGACAGAAAACCATATGATATTCCGCTTTGGCTTCCCTCTCAAATCAAGGGCCAGGTAGATGTCAACCCTCATCTCCAAGAAGTCGAATGGAAGCTCCGACACGCCCAGGCATATGAAGCGCTTGAACGCCTCCGTTCCCAGCTCCAAGTTCGTGCACATCTTTACAGCTATAAAGATCGGTTCGTGCGTGGGCAGGGTGCTAACACCAGAGCCCGGAACACGATCACCATACTGCAAGCCAAGATCGACGCCACTGCCGACGAGTACCGAGCAGCATATGATGCTCTAACGTCGCTTGGAGTAGTTCTTTTGCGCTTCGGATGGAAGGACGAACTCTTGCCGCTCAATCCTGAAGATGTTCGCGATATTTCTGATGGACTCCCTGGAGAAAGCGAGGGCAGACGGACAATGTCATGGATCTGGCGGAAATGCCCCCACCAGGATTCAACGGATGCTAATTTCCTACGCGATAGTACGTCGTCATAATCGATTTATTGCGAGAGGTTACTAATACTCAATTGCTATCCAGAGTTGCGAGTTGAGTGGTGTAAATCGTGGGCTCGAGCTTATCGCTTTTCTGAGGAGGTTGAACTACTGAGTGAAGAGATGATGCGTGTATTGCGCTACTTTTCTTGGAGGTCTGAATATTGGCGCAAGAGGGCTGATACCAGTGGCTGGCCCTCAATGTCAGAGGCGAGGGCCGAGGGTCATCGTGCGTATGCGGAGCGCCAGGCTTCAATATACCATAAACTCGGTGAACATTGCAAGGCGCTGTGGAAGGACGTCCCCTCACATGTACTACGGATGCAAGAAATAATATCCGATCCAACTCTAGCCAAACCAGGGGAGTTCGATGGATCCTCCGCGTCAAAGACTCGGGCAAGGAATGCTTTACGAACAGCTGCTAATACAGGTTCCGTTTTGTAATATGTAGATGGTCGTTAACTGAGGCCACTCACAGCAGATATGATATAGCCCCAATCGTGTGATGCCACCCCGAAGCAAGTAATGAACAGCAAGGCTGTTAACTTAACAATTTCGTGTCTCACCTCCGGAGAGCAATACTGCGAATCATAACTATTGCATCACTGGAGTATTTTCGACTCAGAGACGTGAAATGAAGATGTGTAAGTACTGCATCACTAGAGTACCTTAGACTCAGAGACGTGAAATATTGGAGTATATGACTTGTAGGATTTTGGGAGACCCGAATTAATGGGTTTCAAACATGGCTGGACATGGAAAGAGCTATTGCAATACACCCTAGTATTGCATTAGTTGGGTCTCCTTAAATGCAAGTCTAATTTACGGAACAAGGAGGTAAGTATTGCAACAATCTGTCCTTGAGGACGAATACTCTACAAAGGCGCCAGTATTGCATCAGCACTCCCGTTTTGGCTGGTAAGTATTGCAACAATCTGTCCTCGAGAACGAATACTCTACAAAGGGGGCCAGTATTGCATTAGCACTCCTGTTTTGGCTATATCGACTATAGAGGCTTAAGATTCAAGAATCTGGTATTGTATTACTTTGATACTAATGCATTACACCAGGACTGGCCTAGGGGACACGAACACCACGCAGCCAGTATAATTCACGTACTTACAGGTACTGAGGTATCAAGTCGGCGTCCCTGCGCGAGGCACGGTACCGCAAAGAATGTTTTACGGACAGACATATCTGGGGTGATACAGTATATTGAGCATACTACCAAGTTCCAACTAGGTAGAGCCGAATTCGTAGGGCCAAATTCACAAAGTACAGAAGGTTCATCGGACCGGTAAACCGGCAAACGACGCACCACCAATGAATATTTGAACCACAAAGGCAAACCAAGCTATCAGGTGAACCAGGCGATTATATGTGCAAAAGAGGCATGTGGCGCAGATCAGCGGCGGTGGGCGCATCAGTGTCGAAGGATGGAATGGTATTGCGTTACACTTTCGGAGTAATGCAATACCTGGAGAGTATTGCAATACCCTCTCTAGCAGGATTACAGCTGTGATATTACAGTTGTTATTGCATCTCAAATTGTGTACAACGACAGTAATTAATGTACTACATTGGCAGTATAGGCTGCTTGCGAGACTCTGAAGTCAACAACTCCACCTTTGGCTTCAACTTCGAGAATGGGGTTCTCTTTGACCAGTCTGCCCCGGACGACCATAGCAATATCTACGGCTCTCCAGCACTGAACGCAAATAGTCTTCCAGACGGACCAAACCCATATCTTACTCTTCAAAATGACCATATGTAGATCGATAACAATTGTATTGAAGTTGTACTGTACTCCAGACATAAATATACATGTTACTCATCCATACCATCTTCAGAAGCACTTGTTTCATCTTGCTGATGGCGACGTTCTGCTCGCCTCTCCCGAGCCTTGAACAAGCGGCTCTTAAGCTGGTTGCGACGACGCTTCCCCGCTGCCAAAGTTGTCGCCCTCGCGCGTTGAGTACGAGGTACAGTGTCACGCAGGATTGTGTTTTCATCGTCTGATGAGTCTGTGAGGCCTTCAGCGACGAATGGGTCCTGGTAATCAGAGTCCGAATCATCCTTCTCTTCGGCTTCAACCTTGAGAGCAAAGTTGTGGACTCCAATGCATGCCACAACCCAGTATGTCGCAAACTTGTGGGAGAGGTCGTCTTTGATGTTTATGCGAAGGCTCTTGAGTGATTGAAATCGACCCTTAAGGAAGCCGATTGCATGCTCTGACCGAATGCGAATGATAGACACCTGGTTGTTGAAGATTGTGTTCTCTGGATCATCGCTCTCGGGCTTCTTGAAAGGTGCAACGACCCACACTTCGATCTGGTGATGACTTGAGCAAATGGAACACGGGTTTGTAGGAGACTCACAGGATACGCAGAGTCTGCCCAGATCCATTCATCTGCAGAGAGAACAGTCTCATGCTCCTGGTAAAAACGAGTTTCCGTCCATGCTGACGAGTCATGTGCACTGCCTGTAAAGCCATAGCCATAGTCGATAATGCGAAGATTGGGTAATGACACGATCTGGTTATCTGATATGAGCATACACAGCTGATGTCAACGAATATGATTCATACTTGAATGTTCAACGAGTAGTTACTCTTGCGATCAAAATAACTTTCTCCGTACCAGAAAGGCCGTTCATGTAGTGGAACCAGTGTGCCATCCACCATACACCATCCACCACGCCATGCACCACATGAGTGATCTTCAACCCATCGCTTTGCCTCCTCTTTCTCCTCCTCCGTCGGGAAATCAACGGCGTCATCCATGAACTCGGGACGTAAAAGTGCGGTCATAACACGACGTGTGGCGAGAAGCACAGTGCCCTTCCCTTTCCCAGACCATTTCGCCACACTGTCCAAGCTTGCCGCATTTCCATAGTGTCCAAACCGATAGAGAAGAATGGCGAGCTGTTCTTCAATTGGCATTTGGTCGTTTTGAGAGTTGTTGGTGAAAACGGGATCATCCTTGATCTTCTCGAGCAGGCGGTCAAAGGTTGATGGGTACACACGCAGCTCCTTGCGGAAGTGGTCCGGTCGCTGCGTTTTGAAGACTGTAAGCACATGTGGAAGGTCGGGCGGGGGCCTCGGGAAGGGTTCACGGGGTGCACGGTACCGTTTCTTGTAGAGATCGTGGATTTTGTGGACAATGCGACGTGCAAGTCGAGCCGTTGCACTCGGGCGAGGAATTTCGACATCGAGGGTGCGCTCCCAGTCATCGGCTGAAGCAGAAGCACTGGCATCATCGTCAAGGTCCATATCATCCTCGGAGGTGGCATCCAAGTCGGGGATGCTGTCAGAGTCGGAATCGGAGTTGCTGCCCGAGGTCGTTGTGAATGAAGTTGCATAGCCTGCTTGAGAGTCGGAGTCCGAGCTGCAGTTAGAGGGATTTGAAATGCTCAAGGACATGTCCATGCTGTCTGACTCCGAGGCCTCATCGCCGGAACTTGCGTTGGAGGAGCTACCAGAGTCAGCGTCATCTGAGCTGTTGGATCCTGCTGTATCGGATGGGTTCATGTCATCGCCAAAGATGTCGAGCATATTGACATCCACAGGATTCTCTGCAGGTGCCAGATGCGTGCGGCGAAGGAAGCGTCGTTGGCGTCGGGCTCGTTGTTTAAGATGTGCCGCTCGGACCTTCACAAAGTCAAAAAAACCTCTGAGGAGGCGTCGTTCCTCCTGTTGACGTTCAGTATGGCGAGGCATAGAGGGAGCTTTGCATACATACCTGAGGCCCGCCCCCTTTAAGTACCCCATGGCGCTCACTGAGACAAACGATGCGAGAGGATTTGTCGCAGAAACGGGGTGGTCAGAGTGGAAACACGATTCTGACAAATTTCTTACGATTCTGGCATGGAATGGAACTCAGAATCGAATGCAAAATCGACTTTAAAATCGGCCTATAATCGGCCACTCTGACCCCCCCTAATATCGCTACCCCCTCCCGAACGGAACCTTTGTTTGGGCAGGACTTTCAGCTATGATGGATTCGAATGCCCTTTGGAACGAGATGACGTCTTCGTTGGCCCGGGGGCAGCACGGTGTTGTTCTTGGCATCTCGTATCACCAGACGGAGTCGCTCTCGCATCTATGAGGTAACGTTACCGAATCTACATTCGGTTCCTTCACGATACTTATTACTACTTCATTCTAGCATCTCAAGCGGTTGGTGTATACTATCTTGAAGAAGGATTATGCAAGCGCCCCATCCCACCTTCCTGAAATCACAATCTGGGCTCAGAATGACTGGATATTTGTGAAGCTAGACCCTGGCGACTATCTTGGCCCATTGAAGAAATACCGGTACGATGCTGATTTAGTGAAGAGGATATATAAGAATGTGGTTACAATCAGAATCTTGTCCGCGTGAAGATTATTTCAACTGTATCTACCTTTCATAGCTAGATATGTAGGAATGGTGATGATGTTATCGAAGGTGCTGAAGATGAGCAGAACCAGCTGGGTCACTTCAGCTCAAGACTTAACTCAAGGAGCGACGATCGGGATTGAATAAGTCGAAGTCAACATCCTGCGAGGGTGATATAGAAATTTTTTGGGTGGAGATTGAAAGAAGATGATGATATCCGCCATCTCCAGTACATTGCAAGTCCTTCAAATATATGGTACAGGTTGCCTCCGTCCTCTCAGTGATCACATTTATTTGCCACATCTCAAGTATGCAGAGGCAATACCATCTGACGGATATCTGAGAGGCGCAGAACGTGCCATGGCTATCTTTCACGATGAAAATTGCGATATTGTACGGAATATAGTTGTATCCTTCGAGCGCCTGGGGTGCACTCTTCTGGAAGGGGACACTATATTCGGTTCTTTAAAGACCGTCCAACTCACGTGTGCTGTTGTATTACTGTACGCTTACGACCTAAAGTTCACGTAATGAGTAGCGGGGGGTAGTGAACTGAACAATACTGGTAAGTGTAACGGGTAACATGGGTCGGTGAACTATGTGTAATAGGTATTCTAGAATGAGCAAAAAAGCGTTTTTTCTCCTCTTACATGCCAGCTGTACACACTCGCTTGAGCCACCAAATGGTCAAGAAACATATTTTCCCCTCTCCCTAGCGCTGGGGTAGGAGTTTCCTGGGGGTAGGTCCGGGTGTTTTCGTGAAGGTCTGGATTCTCGATAGGTGAAGAACAAGAAAATTTTCCGTCCTCGTTGATTGAATACCCATCGGAAAGCTCAGAGGATGTGGCAGTGATGAGTTGTTGGACAACCTGAACTTGCATCATCCACAGTCTCGCTGTAGGCAGGTTCTGGCAAAGACCAGACGTGCAGTGCGCTTATGGAGGTTTCGAGGTGGTAGCGTGCTCCATCTAGAGATGTCGGAGTATTAGGCTGCCTATCGAAACGGCGACGTGAATGGGTTACAGAACGTTCCGACTTCAATTTCTCAGCTATATACCATGCAACTTGGCGGTACCAGTCTAAATCCTATTGCACAAACACTCTTCAGGTATTAAAAATTCTCTTCGTTGTTTCCGAGTCTACTGAGTAACCAATTGAATTGAGTTCAATACTTGTTCTAGTCGATTATAGACCATGAAGCCCAGATCAGACCCCACCAAGGCGCAAAGGAGTTTAAAGGAAGCATAATTTTGCTTCCGACAAATCCTTCTACTCTCCCAAATGCTACAGTCGTCTCTACAGTGGATTTATCTGCCTACTTTTATGAATTACAGGGTAACCAGACAAAGGGAAGCTATCAGCTGGCTGTTACAGTTTTAGGAGGCACGGTCAGACGTCAGTGAACAAATTTCGCTGACGGTAACAGGTAAAATTTGATAGCGAACATCATGTCTAGTGAACAATGTATGTAACATGTAACATACCGGTGAACTTTAGGTCATAAGCGTACAATACATTGACTTTGCCCAACGTCACATCAATATCTCTCCCTTCCTCCTGGCAAGTAAGAACGCACCCGCGAGATGATTTCACGCCATTTGCAAGATTCCTCCTAGAATTGGACTGCAACCATGTCGACCACCTGCTGTACGGCCAGCAACTCGATGCAGACAGCAACTTTTTTTGCGCGTCGCTCTCCAACATTCACATCTACCTTGGCTCGGGCTCCGATCACTATGTGTGGGCACAGATATGGGAAGCAATCTCAGCTGAGTCGATCGAGGGGGGCCACTCTTCGACAATGGATTACTCGGCCAACAGTTCAATAAAATTCCACCGAGGTATTCCTGGCAGAAGTTGCACAATACACTTCCATCCTGGTGAAATACCCACCCACCAAATTAGCGAATACTGATCGACGTCGGTGGAGCGGATAAGGTACAAACAAGACGATCATTGTCTGGGAGCTCAGCATCTTATCCCATCCTATATTTATAGTATCCCGTAGACTATTAGCGGCAGTAAAAGCTCTCCAAACTTGTATGAAGCACACAAATTGCGAGAACCCCACCGAAGGGTGTGTTGAGGTCGATGTACCATATATAATATTCCTGCATACTATTATGTTATATTTTACAAAGTTAAGTATGTGATGAGAGATCCACTTGCATATGTTCGTTGCGATGTCCGTGGTTTCTCGCTGGAAGGCCTAAGGCCTAAGGCCCTAAGCGGCGAACGTCGACGCGAATGCCCGATGGCGACGACAGGTTGCGTCAATCCAACATTGGATGTTGAGTTCAACTGCGGATCTCTCGGTACGCCTTTGGGTTTCCTCGAGGACTAAGCTGCGACGATCAACGTCAACATCAACGCGAAGGCACAACAGCTGCTCAAATCTTGCTCGCAGTAGATCGTAGACCGATAAACGACGACGATAGCAGTTGAGTCTTGCCGTAATAAATATATTCTAATTGCTGAATTGGTAAGGGGGTCCGAGTTTGGGGGCTGAAGACTGTCGATGTCGATGTTAGGTATGAAGACGAGTATTGAATTCGACGTGACGAAGGTCCCATGTCGGGTAAGAGGAAGCCTCGAGCTTGAGGTCCGATAGTCAGCCAACTTGAAGACGAATTCAAATTCGACAGCCTAAGGTTCGACGTCCGAGGGTGGTAGGGGGACTGAGCGGCGTTGGCGTTGAATGTTGAATGTTGATCGGGATGTTGTTGCAGTTCTGAACGATGAGAGCAGAAACGGTGGCCCAAGACCCGAGACAACGACGACGAGTGCCACGACGGCCAGCACGCCTGTGAATCCCCGACACCAGTTTGATTGTCGAGTGTCAATGCTTGGTTGACGGTCGTGGAACGAACATCGATTTCGGCTGCAATCGACACAACCTCTCCTCTAGATTACCGAATCCCGAATCAACATTCTCCTCTTGTCGTTGAAACCGGCTGGGGTGGGAAGGTGCGATCACGGCCCACTCGAAGCTTGAACTCGAATATCCTTGCAGCTGAAGCATGGTTTGGTTGGCGCAGAATCGAAATGACGCCAAAGACTAATTGGCGTTGATTTTTTCGACGTTGGCCTAGAGTACCGTATCTGACGAGAGAACGAGCGGATCACGGATGACTCGAAGCTTGAGGCTTGAACACTGAGTACTGAGGGTGTGACTGAGGTGTGACTGGGCGTGTTGTGACATGGTGGGCACAGAATCCGGAAGACGAGGATGTTGACGTGGATGTGGTAGAAACAGCAGAGGCGGGTGGCAATGGATTCTGAAGAGTTCCAGAACCCAGACCTCTCGCCAGCAGAATGAAACTTCAAGCTGCCTCAGGACGTTTACTGCCCGCTAGCACCATTCACTTTTCGAAAGACGAGCATTCGCGTCTACTGGCGTGAGTTAGTGCAAGGTGGGTCGACGGACAATAAGATCGTGGACATACCTAACTATGGCCAGGCTTTTGCACGAAATCGGAGTTGATCCTGGTATGTCTTTCCATCCTTCGTTCCTTCCGTCTTTATATCCCTTTCGTTCCCTCTCGTTCCTCCCAAATCTCCACCTCCCTCCAGACGCATGCACGAGCCCTCACGCCCCAGCAGAACCGTCCTGAATCGGACCGTTTATTAGTCTTTTCCAAGCCCAAGACAGCGACAAGCGTCACTCTGGGATGAGTCGCCGAATACGCAGGTACACGTCTGGGTGAATCTTCCCGTACTGGCAAGCGACTTCTAAGGCGTGTCGAGGCTGGAGTTGATTGTGGTGTATCGCCTCCAGCTGTTGAGGCTGGCTTTGACGAACACGATTACGATAATCAAGTGAGCGGTGGGCAATGGTGTCGGTGTTAAAAAAACGGCCAGGGCATAGTATGGACATATGCGAAATGTTGATGACTTTTGAGGACTGCTCGTTGATAGTGACGCAGATGACGACATCTATGAGGTCGGTGGGTTTGAACGTTGCTGGTGAGCGTAGCGGTTCGCCGAAGCTCGCCTCTACATCGAATTCAGTGACGATGGCTGTCGAACTTTGAAACCGACGTGTTGTGGAGTCTTGAGGTGCCGGAGAAGATGGCGGTAAACGAGTAGATAGGCGGTTCGACGGAAGGGATGCAAGGTCGTAGAGTCGACGGATACGACAATCGTTGTTGTAGGTCCGGAGAAAAGTGCCGGCACCAAATGGCACACGCGTTGACGAGCTATAGGCTGGTGACGATGTTCGAAGCGCCCCTGGCATTCGCGATATGAGGACGAGGCATGATGGACTCGGTCCTGGAGAGGGCTTGGGTTTGGGCGGTACTGCAATGAGTCGACTTCTGTGCTCTGGTCATGGGCAGACGGCGACACAAGGAGAAGGGTGCGAGAGTTTAGTGGGGTAGGAGATTGAGACGCATTGATGAGCTCGTGAAAATGCGTGGGCAAGCATTTGAACGGCTTTCGTACGCGTCCAGAAGGGTTTCCTCCCACTAGAAGGTGCGGCCCCGCCTTCAGCTGCCTAGACCCTAGGCTTACGCTGAATCGACCGCAACCCACGTCTCAGCATCCAATGTGGACAAGGACGAGGTCATGGTGCGTGGGCATGGTGCCAGAGACGACGATGTCTGTAGTTGATGCGTGTTCTAGAATCTATAGGTCGTAAGGGTGCCCAAGCTCGTTGCTGGCGGGAAGATGAGTGTGGAGAACAGGATTGGAAAATCCGATCGGGACAGGGAAAGCTTACGTAAGCCTCGTTCTGCAACATCAGTGTGTTTTCAAGTCCGCCTTACAAGTTACACTCCCTGGTTCGAATATATATCGAAATGCCAAGACTTGAAAATATGGGCCATTGCAGATGGGAAGAGAACAGAATCGGATTGCGTCGGGACGCGAATGAATGGGGAAAGCTTACGTTACCACCACCGAACTTTCGTTCTCCTTGTTACCTCCTGGTTCTGCACCAACGACAATGACAATACCAGCTGCAGTGTGTCTTCCGCCTTCCTCAAGCCTTATCTAAGTATATATATGAAATTACAAGTTACGCTCCGCCCTGTTTCGAGTGTAAATCGAAATGGCAATAAAAGATTACAATCTACGCCTTGATGCTGAAGGCGAACAGAAGACAGTTTATTTTTTTATTTATATATATATATAATAATATATCACAGATTCAAGAAGAGTTAAGGCGAGGTCGATGTCACGATATGTGGCCACCCCATTCTACGAGTCCGATGGTCGTCCATCTTGAAACACACCATAAGCAATTGTGATAGGATACGGAACTCAATGTGAAGACCTATCATAAATCACGATACTCATGCATATTCGTGTGAACGCTACTTCTATTTATGAAGGCGATGCGTCGGAGTTAGTTACTCCACGATGTAAGGACACGAGGCAGATACCCTACAGCTTCTAGAGGCGCCATCCGAATTCCGCAGAGCATATACTATAGCCATCAACATCTGCGTACCTGATCCCAATCTACCCCAGAACCGGTAAATGGGTACGTTAATCCTTCCAAAGTTTATTGTTCACCCTTTTGAAAACACCATTAAATCCTACAGACAATATCACTGAATTCACCAAAGAAGAGGAGTCTCGTGAGACACCTAATCGGTTCCCGCCACTTATAACCAGTGATGAGGCAAGAAACACCGCTCGTGATATGCAAGTCGGCCATGATAATCGAGACGATAAATCTGGTCAGCAAAGCTAAGGCTTGCACAGAGAAAATATCGGCCTCATCTGTGCAATTTTTAGATCCTGCGTCCCAGAACCCACGACCCATTGTGGACAATCAACCTACACTTGATAGCGTGGCCTCTGACCAAGATCTTTCCGAGAGGACAATACGCCAGTTGACAGCCATAGGCGGTGAATTTTTCAATAAAAATGCGAACTTAAGACTCCATATATCAGGTAGGTTTATCAGCTAATCGAAGTGCCTTATCTCGAAGTCCATTATATTCAGACCTTCAACTACAATACGCAACGGGAAGGTCCGACTTTCCACCTCTTAACTCGGTTAAACTCGTGATTTCTGGATCTGCAGTCGAGGAGAGGAAAGTTTTGTTGCCGGAAAAATACTCGCCAGAAACATGGAAGCAGATGTTACCTGTTGAACTGTAAGAATTTGGTGGCAAATAAATTTACTTTCAGTTTAACGTCAACCGTATTTCAGATGTGCGGATAGGGACAGCCTGAAAATTGTGGCTACATCTGAAGAATCAAAAGACTTTGCGTTCATGACATTGACAAAAGACGAATTGGCTTCAGGGTTGGAGACCCGTAAATATATAATTTTGTTTTTTCTTGAAAAATCACTCATTCGAATTCTATGTCGCAAAATATCAGGAATGACGAAGAACTTCATGACTGAGACGGACGTCCCGGCACTCAAATTGACATTCCTAGTCGCCGGGACTGTCCGACAGGAACAGATACAAGACAGTGATGATGAAGTTCTAGGTAAGCTCAAACTAGGACTCCGAAGGACAAAACGTGTGCTAAAGATATACAGCTCAGGAATTCTTCTACCGTGGTGATGAGCTGATTGATAGCTTTGAACGCACAGGCAATGTGTCAGACATCTTTGAAGCGGTCTCCGTTAACCAGCTGGCAGTTCAGCTCACTCCTGATGGTCATCCCGACATGCCAGAACGATTGAATAACCTCGGATACTCATTTCACAGTCGCTTTGGGCGTACAGGCGATCTCTCTGACCTGTCGGAAGCCATCTCAAATCAGCAACGTGCAGTCCAACTCACCCCTGATGGCCACCCTGACATGCCGATGTACCTGAATAACCTTGGAAATTCATTTCAAAGTTGCTTTGAACGTACAGGCAATGTATCCGACCTCACAGAAGCCATCTCAAAAAAGCAGCAGGCAATCCAATTCACCCCCGATGGTGATTCTAACATGGCAATGTGGCTAAATAATCTTGGTCTTTCATTGTGGAGTCGCTTTGAACGTACAGGCAACGTTTCTGACCTCTTGGAAGCCATCTCAAATCAGCAGCGAGCAGTCCAACTCACCCCCACCGGTCATCCTGACATGCCAATGTGGATGAATAATCTTGGGATTTCATTTCAGAGCCGCTTTGAATCGACCGGCGATCTATCTGACCTCTCTGAAGCCATTTCAATCAAGCAGCGGGCCGTCCAACTCACTCCGGATGGCCATCCTGAAATGCCTACATGGTTGAATAACCTTGGAAATTCATTTCAGAGCCGCTTTGAATCGACCGGCGATCTCTCCGACCTCTCGGAAGCCATCTCAAACAAGCAACGGGCGGTCCAACTCACTCCCGATGGCCATCCTGACATGCCAGCACAGCTGAATAATCTTGGTTTTTCATTTTGGAGCCGCTTTGAACGTACGGGCATCGTCTCTGACCTCTCGGAAGCCCTCTCAAATCAGCAGCGGGCAGTCCAACTCACCCCTAATGGCCACCCTGACATGCCAATGTGGCTTAATAACCTTGGGACTTCATTTCAGAGCCGCTTTGAATTGACAGGCGATTTCTCTGACCTCTCGGAAGCCATCTCAAACAAGCAGCAGGCAGTCCAAATCACCCCCGATGGCCACCATGACATGCCGATATGGCTGAATAACCTTGGGACTTCATTTCAAAGCCGCTTTGAACACACAGGTGACCTCTTCGACCTCTCAGAAGCGATATCAATCAAGCAGAAGGCAATCCAACTCACCCCCGATGGCCACCCTGACATGCCGATGTGGCTGAATAACCTTGGTCTTTCATTTAAGAGCCGCTTTGAACGTACAGCAAACCGCACAGATATTTGTATCGCTGCATCAACATTTCAAAAATCTGCCACTACTTTTGGACTGCCGTCAATTCGGTTCAAATCCGCACAACAATGGGCGAAGCTCTCAATGGATCACAATCTTCCACATACCTTGATGGCTTATGGAATTGCAATCGATCTTATTTCAGAAATCGCGGGTATGGACAGCACTATCGAGCAACGTCATACACATCTCATCGACATCTCAACTCTAACCACATCCGCCGTCTCGGCCGCATTTGCTAAGGGTGAGGCCAAGAAAGCTTTGGAATGGCTTGAACAAGGTCGTTGCCTTGTCTGGAGCCAACTCAACCAACTCCGTACACCCCTGGACCATCTTCGCACACATGATGAACACTTGGCTCAACGCTTTTCGGATATCGCAGGCGCGTTGGAGGTATCTGGGTCTCGTAGTGGATCTGGACGTCTTAGCATAGATGCTCCGCTGTCGCAAAAAATCAGCTTACAAGAAGAAGCCCACCGTCACATTACGCTTTCACGCCAATGGAATGAGCTCCTCCATGATATTCACAGCATTCCCGAGTTTCATAATTTTCTTCGACCACCTCGGACGTCAGAACTTCTGAAACACCTCCCACAGGATGGCATCGTAATTCTGGTCAACATCCACGAAGCTCGCTGTGACGCCCTGGCTCTCGTCCCCAGCTCCGACATCCCCATCCACATCGCTCTTAATGATTTTACTCACAAGGAGGCGTCTGAGCTCAGAGAGCGTCTCCGGCGCTTCCTTTCCTCGCACAGGGTTCGCATGCGGGAAGTCTATCGGGGTGTACGCCCCGCTCCACGTCCTGACGCTGAAAAGCAGAGTGAAATACATTTCGTTCTTGGTGCACTCTGGCTGCGCGTAGTGAGGCCAATCCTAGATGGTCTTTCGTTCTCCGTGAGCTTTATCAGTTTATTATATCTCATTTCGTTCATATTTTTTTTCGCAAGTCTACTTCACTGGCACTGTCAAACATAGCCCGGATCTGGTGGTGTCCAACAGGATCCCTTGCATTTCTTCCACTTCATGCCGCGGGAATTTATGGCGAGAATGGACAATCTCGACCAGGTTCCTGTATATCCGACTTTGCAGTCTCCTCATATACACCTACTGTCAGCTCACTGCTCCAGAAACTCAAAGTGTCTGACGATGTACAACAACCCGCATCATCGAAAATACTTATCATCAGTCAACCAAATACACCAGGCTGCTCTCCGATCCCCGCAACCACGAAGGAGATGAATTGCATTTGGAAAACAATTGGGACCTATAACGGTGAATGCCATCGTCTTGAAGGGGAACATGCATCGGTCAGCCAGGTGAAAATCGAGATGGAATCATATGGTTCAATCCACTTCGCATGTCATGCTAGCCAGTCTCCTGAAAGCCCTCTCAAAAGCGGCTTCTACCTCCATGACGGGCAACTAGAGCTTTCGGAAATCATGAAGCAGAAGTTCACCGTTCGTGAGTTGGCATTTTTGTCAGCATGTCAGACGAGCACTGGCGACGATAAGCTTTCTGAAGAGGCCGTCCACCTGGCGGCTGGAATGCTTGCGGCTGGATATCGGAGCGTGGTGGCGACTATGTGGTCCATCAAAGACCAGTTCGGCCCCGTTGTAGCGGAAAGTTTCTACAAAGATCTTATGGAGAGGGGAAAGACTTCCGGACAACCACAACTTGATAGCAGCCATGCTGCACGTGCACTTCACCATGCTATTCAGGATATGCGAATGAAACTCGGCGATACGGAGCAAGCTCTTTTGACTTGGGTACCGTATGTTCATTTCGGCTGCTGATTTTCTTTTTCATTTATATTCCTTTCTGTAATTATTCCGCTGGACTACTGCTATATCCCTCATGAAAAATATTTCTACTCGATTTTCTATATGCACAGTTCGATCTAATGAGTCCACGAGATCCAAGGTTTCAAAAACCTCAACAGTATCATATAGTGCACATGACGTGCATATAGCCTGCTGCCTTGTTCACCAGCAAACCGTTGTCGTCAAATGCGAATCTTGGATACGTCCACATATTCTATCGATCACTGCTCCTGTATGTACTTAAATCACCAACTGCTGCTAGGTTGCTTCGATTGTCGATGCTAGTATTCGTCGTTCATCGACAACACGACGATCGAATACTAGCTGCTTGTGTGGTCGAAATGGACAATGTGAGCCGAGTCCCCAGAACAATGCATCCGAATCTTGAGGAAGATTCCAAGCACGTATGAAGACCAGAGGGAAAGGTTGGTCAGTTACTCGATATCGCAGATACGGCTGAGGAGGGTATGGTTTTGTAGAATAAACAGCAGACATGGACGTGGACTTACATTGAAACTCTGATTCGATTAAATACAGCGAGAGTGAGGACTTCGCTTGGCGTGTATTACAAGGAATAAGTGCCAGTGGATGCATGGTTATGTGTTAGGGGACGGGTGAGTTCCACGACAGTCTTGGTGGAAAGCAAGGGCACGCCCACATCGATGTTGGCTGTGGCGCAGTGCAGTGCGGAGGCCAGGTTTGAGGACTAGGACCAGCTTGGGTGTGTCGGGCTTTGTTGTGAGCATGACTGGCGGACAGAGAGGACGAACTGCGCCTCTAGGTGAGTTCACATTGAGCGTTGAGCGCACTGAACTCCTCCGGAGGCCCGAGGTCCGAATGACATTGCGTGCCAACAACGGCGGCGAGGATGCGTTATAGATATCAAAACACATGTTGGTGAGGCTGGTGGAGAAATTCCGGAGCATGCATTCGCGTTATGACGATAAGGCCGTATTGGTGATGAGGATCGCCTGAATGTGTTCTGGAGAACATTTGGGATTGAGATTGTACTCGGAACTGGTAGCGGTACTAAAATGCGTTGAATTCCTGTACATGATCTGCTTGTGGTTGGCCGCGACGCTATGTAGACGATGCTGCTGGCAGTATTAACGCTTTGGGGCGGCAAAAATTAAGGTTGGTAGGTATCATATATATCTCCGAAAACATTTCTATTTTGAGGTTGAATTTACGACAATAACTATTCTGATGCCCTAACACGATAGCAAGTGCATTGGACCAGTCAAGGGCTTTTCGAAGAACTACCTGTCCTCATCGTGGCGAATTGGTCCGACTATTTAGTGGAGAGAGCGGTGGAAACTTAGAGGTCAGTGAGATTTTCTTCGCGTTGTGATAGATATTGTATGACAACATGTCGATTTGGACACCAGCATATTTTCATTTCTCGTTGACTTCATGCCTGTCCTGTTGAAAATAGTAAAAATTATAGCTATGTCTCTCCTCTTCCGAATCGCTGATTTGACGAGAGGAGGTCCGGGGCTCGAGACTGAAGGTTCAATGAACGGTCGAATGGAGCGGCGGTCTACAGCTATGGATAGATGATATGAGGGTCTGCCTTCTGGGTCCTATTGTGCTCAGGCACTGAAAATCAAGTACATCTGAGCTAACGAGAGGAGGTCCGAGGCCGAAGGCCAATGATAGTTATAATATTGATTGGTATTGGGTATGAACACGAGTCCGGAGTCAACAAGAGGCAAGGTCTGGTGACGGCCAGTTTGACCTCGAATTCGACTACCCAAGGCTGAGGGTGGTTGAACGATGATGATTGTTGGTGAGGAACCAAGTGACCAGTGACCAGCACATATAGCGACCAGTAAGCGGCGTTGGTATTGGACGTTGAACGATGACCGGCATATATTATATATGGGCACTGTGTCGCTGCAGTAATGTGACAACCTGATATTGACCCAGGTGTCGATCATGTGGGAGTCAGCTTTTGCCTTCCAGTCTGTCGAAGCCCTGAGTCTGAGATCTGAACACCAACAAGGGAGTCAACACAAATGCACGATGACAATGATTATTTAACATCGAATGCTGAACAATAGACAATAACCTTCGAATCCCGCATACACCCTCTCTTGTCCTCTAGATCACAGAATCTCGAATCCCGAATCGACAAACCCATCTCGTCGTTGTCGTCGTCGATTCCACGTCCGAAGAGAGAAAGGTCCAATCATGGGCGGCAGTTTGAACACTTGGGGGTGTGCGTGATGCGGTAGACAGGGATTAGAACGTGGAAGGCGAATAACAGGGCATAAATCAAAATCCTAGCTCCTAGGCTCTCGCCCAGCTGGTAACGAGATGTTGAGCGAGATTCGGCGATGGAGGAGGATATAGGCTTGAACCTGCAAATGGCGAATTCGCACCGAATTCGAGAGACGAATTTTATCATCTACGAGGATGAGTTAGCACAATGTGGGGAAAGATAGAGTACGGTCGCGTACTTACCAATCTGCCGCTAGATTACCGACTTTGCAGCAATATTTTCCTCTCGTCGTCACCGACCGACCAGCCGACCGACTGACCGGGACGTTTGACCGGGACGTTTGACCAATTAACATTTATGTTGACCTCGATTACCGTATCCGACAAGAGGAACATCCAATAAACGGGCCTAGGGCAACTCAAACCTCGGAGCTTTAGTTTGAACGCCTGAGAGTGAGAGCGTGGCATGGTGGGCAAGGAATCCAAATCCGACCAATAGGGAGCTAGTAGTGTCGAGCAACAGCGGACGCGGAGGGAGATGCCATATGGGACATAGATCCAGATCCTTCCAGAGGTCGAACTCCACTAGTAACATGATGCTGATGAAATTTATCACTAACGGCGGCGGCGGAAGACGGCAATGAAGCCTCCGAAGCTTTGAAGTTTGAAGTTGCAAAATGGGGGTTAACATAGAAGGAACGAGCAGCTTTGTTCATTGTCCACCTTTCGAAAGTTGAAGACGGCTCTTCCTAGGTATCAGCACCTTCTACCAGCAAGCATGAGTTAGTAAAGAACCAACATTGAGCATGACCATGTACGTACCAATCTCCTGAGGTACCCATCCACGGAAACGAGATTCCACACCTCTTCTCCGCATGTCGCCCTATTTCCTTCTATCCCCCCTTGTATTCCCTAATGACGTCGCATGGTAGCCACCCATTTATCCATCTAGACGGCGTCGAACGAGGAGAGCGTGGGGAGCCGCAAAGATCAGGCAGTGAACTTCTCCCAAGCGCATACAACTTCCGAACGGGACTCAGGGTGTAGGGTAGTGGCGGGTGACAGATCCATTCTGTAGGTTTTTCCGTAGGGGAAAGTATCTTTAACTTTGACCCTTTAAGACGCGTCGAGGTTGATGATAAGGTGGTTTATCGAAGTGCCGAGCTTTGATGAGTACGGCTATCATGACCACGGATTAGGTAGCATGCTATGCGAGTCCACCGTGTATCCTTGACATCTGACGGTGACAATGGATTTGGATAGTGAACGTTGAAGCTAGCGTTTCATTTCCATCAGTGCTTCTCTACATTGAACGCGATGACAGTCGAAGTTTGAGACCAGTTTAGATGCTCGAAGGCGGATGTTGAGGTTGCTGGTGGGAGTACAGGGGAGGAACCGCGGTTTTGGACGCGATGATCGTATTGGAGGCCCGAAGAATGGTGATAAAAGAGAGATGAAACCCGGAGGAGTGGGTAGACGGACGGTTGAATGGGCTTGAGTTGGGTGGGACTGCGACTGCGTTGTCTCCTCTGAGCGTGCCCTGGTCGTGGGCAGACGGGGGCGCAAGGAAAAGAGTGAAGATAGATCGCAGTGATCAACTCCTCTAAAATGCTGAGGCAGGCCTTTGAACAGCCTTCGTGTAGCCAGGACCCTGGCGCAATGAGTCAGACGAGCTCTACGCTTCCTCCGC
>Ga0247741_1000248_pt1 | contig 33912 bp, 35 predicted proteins | sample UWRJL213509R2_FD_180945 | JGI IMG/M metagenome (GOLD analysis project Ga0247741, IMG submission 180945) | Plant litter microbial communities from Arlington Agricultural Research Station in Wisconsin, United States - UWRJ-L213-509R-2 | ecosystem: Environmental > Terrestrial > Plant litter >... | reverse complement strand
CATGGTGAAGGCGCTGAACACGGCCGGGATCCCGACCGTGGAGCTCACCGCCTACAGCGGCCGCAGCGTCGACGCGGTGAAGGTGGGCACGGTGCACCGCGCGAAGGGGCTCGAGTTCAAGCAGGTGCTGGTGGCGCGCACGCCCCCGGCACTGATCGACTCGGCCCACGCGGCGGACGACGCCTCGGGCGAGCGGCGCGAACTCGACCGGCGGGCGCTGTACGTGGCGATGACGCGGGCGCGCGACGGGCTGTGGGTCGGGGTCTCCTGAGCCCCACACCATCAAGAATGAAGTATCTTTCACGAAAGCCACTATCAATGATGATTGGGATCGACCGTTGACCGAAAAGCAGTCCTGGAGCACCGCCCGTCTGATCCCCACCTCGGGCATCAATGGCCCCGACGAGCAGGAGCGGCGCGCGACATCCGCTCTTCTGGCCGTCATGTCCTCCGTGAAGGAGTTCGGCCGCACGCTCACCATGCCTCTCGGCGCACCCGCCGGCCAACTCGACACCTACATCGAGGTTCCCTTCGTGCTCGGCGACCGGAAGGTCTTCCCCGACGGCCTCATCCGGGCGAAGCGCGGACAGAAGGAGTGGACCGCTCTCGTCGAGGTGAAGACCGGAGACAGCGAGCTCGCGACCGCGCAGCTCGAGGACTACCTCGACGTGGCGCGCGAGAACGGCTTCGACGCCCTGATCACCATCTCGAATCAGATCCCCGCCTCGGTCGACCTGCACCCGACCATCGTCGACAAGAAGAAGCTGCGCAAGGTCGCGATGCACCACTGGTCGTGGAGCGAGGTGCTCACGCACGCCGTTATGCAGAAGGAGTTCCGCGGCGTGGCCGACGCCGACCAGGCGTGGATCCTCGGCGAGCTGATCCGCTACCTCGAGCACCCCCGGTCGGGCGCGATGTCGTTCAACGACATGGGACCGAGCTGGGTCACCCTGCGCGACTCGATCGCGTCCAACACCCTCCGTCCGTCGGACAAGATGGCGACGGATGTGGCCAACCGCTTCGACGCCCTCATCCGATTCGCCTGCCTCCGGCTCGGCCGGCAGCTCGGTACCGAGGTCACGCCACTGTTGTCGCGGCTCGAGACCAGCGACCCGGCCGTGCGCACGACCGCGCTGATCGCTTCGCTGGTCGACAAGGGCGTTATGACCGCGTCCATCCGCATCCCCAACGCGGTCGCGCCTCTCGTTCTCGAGGCAAACCTGCGGTCGAACCGGATCTCCTGCTACTTCGACATCGACGCCCCGAAGGAAGGCAAGCCGACCACCCGCGTCAACTGGCTGATCCGTCAGCTGAAGGAGGCGCCGGAGACGGTCAGCATCGAGGCCTTCGCGTCCCGCTCCCGCACCGGTGCAGCGGAACTGCTGCGCGACGCTCGCGAGAATCCGGCGAAGCTCATTCTCGATCCGACGAAGGAGATCAAGTCGTTCCGGATCGCGCAGCACCACCCGCTCGGAGCGAAGCGCAACACGGGCCGCGGATCGTTCATCGACTCGGTTCTCACGGCAATCGACACCACCTACGCGGACATCGGCCAGGGACTGAAGACCTGGTCGGCGGCACCGCCGCGACTGCGCCCGACCGAGGAGGTCGAGATCGACACCACGGTCACGAAGTCGCTGACATCGAACGCCATGTCATCGCAGGACGGGGACGCGCCCGCTCCCCCGGCCGCCACGGACTACGCCTCGAAGTTCAAGTTCGGCGACGGGAGCGCGCACCTCGGCGAGTAGGCGCTCTAACGCTGGCACGTTGCACATCGACCGGCGGTTGCAGGCGCCGGCCACGCGGCATCCGCTTGTCACAAATCGCGCTCCTTACTGCGAAAGGCGACGGATTGCGACAACCCGTGTGAGCCTTGCAGCCACGCGCGCGCCCGGGTAGAACCGGAGGGGTAACCAGAAAGGAACCACCCCTCATGAGCGACACCAGCAACCGCGACACCAGCAACACCGACGACGGCCTCGGCAAGGACGGCACGATCCCCGACTCCGACGACGGCATCGCGGTGACCCTCGGCGACGACAGCAACTTCAACCCCGAGGAAGACGAAGAGTCCGACGAGGCCTGATCACGAGGGTGCTGCCGCGCCCCGCACTTGCAGCAGCGGGGCGCAGCCGCACCCGAGCACCGGAACCAGCAGGAAGCAGCAGACAGGAGCAGAGGCGATGAGCGACTTCGACTACGGCGACGACGTTATGCCCGAGGCGGTACCAGACCCGGAGGAGCCGCTGCTCCTCGACGAAGACGTGGTGCTCGCCGACGAGGAGGACGTCGTGCTCGACGACGACGACGGCATCGAGTTCGACGAGCTGGACGGCCTCGACGTCACACTCCCGGGCGACGACGACTTCGACGACGACGAATCGACGGGGACCTAGGGATCAGACCGCCGCGCGGTCGCGACGGATCGAGCGGATGCGCGTGACGAGGAACCACGCGAGCAGACCCGCGACCACGACGATCACGATCTTCTGGAACACGCCCGCGTACTCCTCCACCACGTGCCAGTTCTCGCCGAGGTAGAAGCCGGCGATCACGAAAATCGAGTTCCAGATCAGGCTTCCCGCCGCGGTCAGCCCGGTGAAGACCCAGAAGTTCATCTTCTCCACACCGGCGGGCAGCGAGATGAAGCTGCGGAACAGCGGCACCATCCGCCCGAAGAACACAGCCTTCGTGCCGTGCTTCAAGAACCAGACCTCGGTCTTGTCGAAGTCCTCGCCGCTCATCATCGGGATCCTGTCGACGATGGCGCGCACGCGCTTTCGCCCGAGCCACATGCCGAGGTAGTAGAGCGCCCACGCTCCCACGATCGATCCGAGGGTGGTCCAGAGGATCGCCTCGACGAGTCCGAAGCTGCCACGGCTCGCGGTGAATCCGGCCAGCGGGAGGATCACCTCGCTCGGGAGCGGCGGGAAGAGGTTCTCGATCGCGATCACGAGCCCGGCGCCGGGAGCGCCCAGCGCCTCCATCACCTCGACGGCCCAATCGGCGAAACTGGTCAGCGGCGTGCCGTCGGCAAGTCGAGAGATCATGAGCGACAGGGTACCCCGGCAAGCTGAGCGGAAATCGGGCGCCCTACGGTGTGGCGATAATCTTGCCCACCGCTGCCCGGCTCTCGAGGCGGCGCATGGCCTCGACGCCGCGGCTCAGCGGGTAGCTGGAGTCGATCACCGGCACGATCTTGCCCGCCTCGGCGAGGTCGGCGAGGGTCTGCAGGTCGGCGGCCCTGGTCACCGAGACGAGGCCGCGCTGGGTCTGCGACCGCAGCGGCGAGGTGACGGATGCGCCCAGAGGGCGGGTGAGCCCGCCGAGGAGGCGGCTCCCGCCCTCTCCCCCGACGATCACGAGTGTTCCGCGGGGCGTGAGCACCGATCGCAGCTGGGCGAGCGGCTGGCTGCTCACCATGTCGACGACGAGGTCGTACCGCTCCCCCGTGCTGGTGAAGTCCTCGCTGCTGCGGTCGATCACCTCGGACGCCCCGAGCGACCGCATCAGCTCCACCTTCGAGGTGCTGCAGACCGCGGTGACCAGGGCGCCGAAGGCCCGGGCCAGCTGCACGGCGTAGATGCCGACGCCGCCGGATGCACCGACGACCAGCACCTTCTGCCCGGCCTGCACTCCGCCCGCGTCGCGCAGCGCGTGCAGGGCGGTGGTGCCGGAGGTGGGCAGGGCGCTCGCCTGCGCGAAGTCGAGGCCGGCGGGCTTGTGCACGATCGACGAAGCGGATGCGCGGGTGAACTCGGCGAGTCCTCCCTCGCCGATGCCGAACACTGCGTCGCCGACCGCGAAGCCGCTCACGTCCGCGCCCAGCTCGACGACCGTTCCGGCCACGTCCATGCCGCGGATGCGCGACTTCGGCGCGCGCAGCCCGAGGGCCGCGCGCGCCACCAGCGGCAGGCCGGTCATCAGGTGCCAGTCGCCGATGTGCAGCGAGGTGGCGGCGACCCGCACCAGCACCTCGTCGTTCTTCGGCACGGGGCGGTAGACGTCTGCGTACCGCAGCGTCGACGAGTCGCCGTAGGAGTCCTGCACGATTGCTTTCACGCCCCCGTTCTACAGGGGGCGCGGATTCCGCGGAAGCGGGGTGCAGGTTTCGATACGCGAACTCGCTTCGCTCGCCTGCTACTCAACCAGCGGAACATTCCGCTGGTTGAGCAGCCCGCGACGAAGGAGCAGGCGTATCGAAACCCGACGCGGCCTACGCCGCCAGCGGCAGTGCCGCGGCAGCCTCGACGACCAGCAGGCCGTCGACGGCCGTCACCGTCACCCGGCCGCCATCCGCCAGCTCGCCGTTCACGAGCAGGTCCGCGACGCGGTCGTCGAGCTGGCGCTGGATCACCCGGCGCAGCGGGCGGGCGCCGTACTCGGGCTCGTAGCCGTGCTCCGAGATCCAGTCCACCGCCTCGTCCGTGACGTCGATGCCGATCGAGCGGCCGGCGAGCCGGGCCGAGGTGGCGTTGAGCATCAGGCGCACGATCTCGCGCAGCTGCGTCTTCTCCAGCTTGCGGAACAGCACGATCTCGTCGATCCGGTTGAGGAACTCCGGCCGCATCGCCTCGCGCAGCTTGCCCATGACCCGGTCGCGCAGGTCCTTCTCCGAGGCGAAGCCGCTCGCGTCGGAGGAACCCACGAAGCCGAGCGCTCCGCTGCGGCTGGCGAGCACCTCGGCGCCCACGTTGGACGTCATGATGATCACCGCGTTGCGGAAGTCGACCGTGCGGCCCTGGCCGTCGGTGAGGCGTCCGTCGTCGAGCACCTGCAGCAGCAGGTTGAACACGTCGGGGTGCGCCTTCTCGATCTCGTCGAACAGCACGACCGAGTACGGGTTGCGGCGGATCTTCTCGGTGAGCTGGCCGGCCTCGTCGTAGCCGACGTAGCCGGGAGGGGCCCCGACCAGGCGGCTGACCGTGTGGCGCTCCCCGAACTCGCTCATGTCGAAGCGCAGCATCGCCTTCTCATCTCCGAAGAGGGAGAACGCGAGCGACTTCGCGAGCTCGGTCTTGCCGACGCCGGTCGGGCCGAGGAACAGCAAGCTGCCGACGGGGCGGTCGGTGTCGCCCATGCCGGTGCGGTTGCGGCGCACGGCCTTGGCGACCACGGAGACCGCGTCGTCCTGGCCGATGACGCGCTCGTGCAGCTCGCTCTCGAGCTTGGCGAGGCGCTCGCGGTCGGCCTCGGTGAGCCGGGACGCGGGGATGCCGGTGGCTCGGGAGATCACCTCGGCGATCTCCTTCTCGTCGACGATGCCCGCGACGGAGCCGCCGCCGGCCGCGCCGTCGATCCTCGCCTGGACGGTGGAGATCTGGTCGCGCAGGGTGGACGCCTGCTCGTACTTCTCGGCCGAGACGGCGGAGTTCTTGGCGGCCTCCAGCTCGGCGAGCTCCGCGACGAGCTCGGAGACGTCGACCTTCGACCCCATGCGCAGGCGCAAGCGCGCCCCGGCCTGGTCGATCAGGTCGATGGCCTTGTCGGGCAGGAAGCGGTCGGTCACGTAGCGGGCCGACAGCTCGACGGATGCGCGGATCGCGTCGTCGGTGTACCGCACGCCGTGGTGCTCCTCGTAGGCGGTGCGCAGCCCGGACAGGATGAGCACGGCGTCGTCGATGGAGGGCTCGCCGACCTGGACGGGCTGGAAGCGGCGCTCGAGCGCGGGGTCCTTCTCGATGGCGCGGTACTCCTTGAGCGTGGTGGCGCCGACGACGTGGAGGTCGCCGCGGGCCAGCCGGGGCTTCAGGATGTTGCCGGCGTCCATGCCGCCCTCGCCGGAGCCGCCGGCCCCGACCACGGTGTGGATCTCGTCGACGAAGACGATCAGCGTGTCTCTGTGCGCGCTGATCTCGTCCATGAGCCTGGTGAGGCGCTCCTCGAAGTCGCCGCGGTACTTGGTGCCGGCGAGCATCGCGGGCAGGTCGAGCGTGACCACGCGCTTGCCGCGCAGCTGCTCGGGCACGCCGCCGTCGACGATGGCCTGGGCGAGGCCGGAGACGATCGCCGTCTTGCCGACGCCCGCCTCGCCGATCAGCACCGGGTTGTTCTTGGTGCGGCGGGACAGGATCTCGATGGTCTGCTCGATCTCGTCGGCGCGGCCGATCACCGGGTCGAGCTCGCCGGCGCGGGCCTGCGCGGTGAGGTCGGTGCCGTAGGTGTCGAGGGTGGGCGTCTCGGATTCGGCGACCGTCTCGGCGGCCGCGCCATCCGCTTCGGTCGTCACGGTCTCCCGCAGCACGTTCTGCAGGGCCTCGGGGGTGACGCCCGCGGCGGCCAGCACCTGTCCGGCCGGGGAGTCCTGGTTGAGAACCAGGGCGAAGAAGATGTGCTCGGGGTCGATGTAGGTGGAGCCCGCCGCCCGCGCGACCTGCAGCGCGTGGAACACCGCGCGCTGGCCGGACTGGGTGAGCGAGGGGGTCTCGCCGTCGGTGTCGCCGGAACCGGCGGGCAGGCGCTGCTCGACCGCCTTCACGATTGCCGCGGGGTCGGCGCCGACGCCGCGGATGGCGCGGGTGACCGGCTCGCTCGCGGCGAGGACGCGCAGCATGTGCAGCGCGTCGAGCTCGTCCTGGCCGTTCTCGAGCGCGTACTGGCCGGCCTCGGCGAGCACCTCGTGGCTGCGGCGGCTGAGCATGCGGCCGATGTTGATGGCGCGCGGCGACTGCGCCGAGCGCTCGCCCTGAAGGTAGCGCGCCAGAAACTCGTCGAACGTGTTGCTGGCTTCAGAAGCTGGATCTGTAGGCAATGTGACCTCCCGGTGAAAACTTGAGTGCCTTCGACTCAAGTCAACGTTAGGGAGCCCCTGCCATTCCCGCCGGGCAGTTCGCCCTGGGAGAACAGGCGCCCTAGGCCTGCGAGATCCTCACCACGTTGCCGGAGGGATCGCGGAACGCGCAGTCCTTCGGGCCCCAGTCCTGCTCGATCGGCTCCTGCAGCACCTCGGCGCCCGCGGCCCGCAGTCTCTCGAAGGCGGCGTCGACGTCGCTCGAGGCGTAGACCATCATCGGCAGCTCGCCCTTGGTGAGCAGCTCCTGCAGGGCGTCGCCCGAGGCCTGCGAGCGGCCGGCGTGCGGGGCGGAGAGCACGATGCCCAGCCCCGGCTGCTCGGGGCTGCCGAGGGTGACCCAGCGGAAGCCGCCGTTGGCGACGTCCATCTGCACGTCGAGGCCGAGGCCGTCGCGGTAGAAGCCCAGGGACTCGTCGACGTCGTTGACCGTGATGTTCGCGTACTGGAGTGAGATTGTCATGCGCCCAATTTAAGAGGCGGATGCCGCATCCGCTTCTCGAATCCTGCTCGGCAGCTCGTAGCTCGGGCGGCTCAGATACCGCGCCATGCACGCGGGCATCGCCTCGAGCGCGGAGTGGTCGCGGGCGCGGTAGGCGCTCGGGGTCTCGCCGGTCATCTCGGTGAAGCTCGAGCTGAAGGAGCCGAGCGAGGTGGAGCCGACGCCCATGCAGGCGTCCGTGACACTGGAGCCCTCGCGCAGCAGCGCCATGGCCCGCTCGATGCGGCGGGTCATCAGGTAGCCGTAGGGCGTCTCGCCGTAGGCGGCGCGGAAGCGGCGGGAGAAGTGCGCGGGCGACATCAGGGCGCGGGCGGCCATGGTGGGCACATCGAGCGGCTGCGCGTAGTCGCGGTCGATGAGGTCGCGCGCCCGGCGGAGGTGGGCGAGTTCGGCGAGCTCGTGCGGCTTCATGGCACCGAGGGTAGCAGCGCGGTGAGGGACACTGGGAGGTATGACCTCCCTCCCCACCAAGACCCTCGATCAATGGTTCGACGGCACCGATCTCGTCACCCCGTCGATCAACTACGCGGTGTTCGACCGCAGCGGGCTGCTCTACCAGAACGGGGTCGGCCAGTTCCAGCTCGACGGCCGTGCGCCCGCCGCGGACACCGTGTACCGCATCGCCTCGATGTCGAAGAGCTTCGAGATCGCCGCCGCGCTGATCCTGGTGGAGCGCGGGCTGCTGTCGCTCTCCGACCGGGTGTCGGCGCTGGTGCCGCAGTTCCGCGACCCGGTCGACGCCTCCGGGGTCGTACTGACGGTCACCGTCGCCATGCTGATGGACAACTCCTCCGGCCTGCCGGAGGACAACGGCTGGGCCGACTACGAGCTCGGCCTGTCGCGCGCCGACTTCCTCGCGGTCGTCGACGCCGGGCTGGTGTTCGCGGGGCGCCCCGGCGAGGGCTACCAGTACTCGAACATCGCCTTCTGGCTGCTCGGCGTGATCGTTGAGGACGCCGCCGGGATGCCCTTCGAGGAGTTCGCCCGCACCGCGCTGCTCGAGCCGCTCGGCCTCGCCGACACCCGCTACAACGCCGGCGACTACGACGTGGCGGCGATCGCGCACGGCTTCGGCAGCTTCGACGAGGGCGCGACCTGGTTCGACCGGCCCTTCGTCGGCACCGGGATCGGCGGCTGCGCGGCCAGCATGTTCTCCACTGTCGGCGACATCGCGGCCTGGAGCGCCTGGCTGTCCAGCGCCTTCGACCCGGCGAACACCGACGACGCCGTGCTCTCGCGCGCGTCCCGCCGGCTGATGCAGAGCGTGCACACCCCCGCTCCCCTGGGCTCCGACCACCCCGAGGTCGCGACCGTCGAGGGCGTCGGCTACGGGCTCGGCCTGGTGGTCGAACACGACGTGCGCTTCGGCGCCATCGCCCAGCACTCCGGCGGGCTGCCCGGATGGTCGTCGAACATGCGCTGGCACGTGGAGTCGGGCGTGGGCGTCGTGGTGTTCGCGAACACGAACGGCGTGCGGCCGGGGATCGCGGCGACCGCCATGCTGCGCTCGGTGCTGGAGCTGAACGGGGCGCCCGCGCGGTCCGTTCCGCTGTGGGCTGCGACCGTGGCCGCAGCCGAGGCCCTCGATGCGGCGATCGTGTCTGGCGACCTGCTGCGGGCATCCGCTCTGTTCAGTCCGAACCTGCTCAGCGATGTGCCGGCGGATGTCCGCGCGACGCGGCTGGAGAAGGCGATTTCCGAGGTGGGCGGGCTCACGGCCTCGGCCGCGCCGCTGGCGGGCCGGCTCGCCTGGGCGGTCTCCCCTGCGCACGCGGCATGGACCGTGCCGGGGACCACCGGAGACCTGGAGTGCCGCATCGAGCTGACGCCGACGACGCCGGCGATGGTGCAGCGGCTCGACATCGAGGTGCGCAAGCCGCTCACGCCGCTGTCGCCGGTGACCCGCCACTACCTTCCGGTGGTCTGACGCACAGCGGCGGACCGCCCCTCTCCGCCGAGTGGGACGATCCGCCGCGGATCTTTTCGCCGGAGCTACGGCTTCGGCACGTAGTCGAACACGTCGGGGTCGGGCCCGGTGCGCTCGTTCTTGTTCAGCCCGGTGATCGCCGCGATGTCGGCGTCGGTGAGCTCGAAGTCGAACAGGGCGAAGTTCTCCTCGACCCGGCTGCGGGTGACCGACTTCGGGAAGATGATGTCGCCGCGCTGGACGTGCCAGCGGAGGGTGACCTGCGCGGTGCTGCGTCCGACGCGCTCGGCGATCTTCTCGATGACCGGGTCCTTCAGCACGCCGCCCTGGGCGATCGGCGACCAGGCCTCGGTGGCGATGCCGTGCTCGGTGTTGAAGGCGCGCACGTCGTCCTGCGTGAGGTACGGGTGCACCTCGATCTGGTTGACGGCGGGCACGGTCTCGGTGTTGTCGAACAGGCGCTGCAGGTGCGCGGGCTGGAAGTTCGAGACGCCGATGGCCTCGACGCGGCCGGACGCCTTGATCTCCTCGAGGGCCTTCCAGGTCTCGACGTAGTCGGCGACGCCGACCGCGGTGGGCAGCGGCCAGTGGATGAGGAAGAGGTCGAGGAACTCGAAGCCGAGGGACTCGAGGCTGCGGTCGAAGGCGTCGAGGGCGACGTCGCGGGCGTGGAAGCCGTTGTTGAGCTTGCTGGTGACGAAGATCTCCTCGCGGGCGAGCCCGGACTCGCGGACCGCCTCGCCGACGCCCTTCTCGTTGCCGTACATCTGGGCGGTGTCGATGTGGCGGTAGCCGACCTCGAGGGCCTCGAGGGTGGCACGCTTCGTGTCCTCGGGCGGCACCTGGAAGACGCCGAAACCGAGCTGGGGGATCTCTGTCCCGTTGTTGAGGGTGATCGTGGGTACTGACGTCATTCTTACGTTCTCCTTCATTTCGGAACATGCGGCGGGTTGCACCGCACCCCCGATTCAACCTTCTGGGGCCGACATCCATACCGGGATGGCCAAATCGGTGGGGATAAGTTAAGGGCATGGCCGTTTCCGCGGGGATCCTCCTCTACTCGCCGTCGCTCGAGGTGTTCATCGGGCACATGGGCGGCCCGTTCTGGGGGCGCAAGGACGCGCGGGCCTGGTCGCTGCCGAAGGGGCTGGTCGAGGGATCGGACGGGCTGCTCGAGACCGCGCTGCGGGAGTTCGAGGAGGAGGTGGGGGTGCCGGCGCCCGACGTGCCGTACTCACTGCTCGGCGAGTTCCGCTACTCGTCGGGGAAGGTCGTGGCGGTGTTCGCCGGCGCGTTCGCGGGGGTGCTCGAACCGGCGCCGGGGAGCCTGGTGACGGTCGAGTGGCCGCGCGGGTCGGGGCGGTCGATCAGCTTCCCCGAGATGGACCGCTTCGAGTGGTGCCCACTGGATGCCGCGCGGTCGCGCCTGGTCGCCGGTCAGGTGCCGGCGATCGACGCGCTCGTCTCCCTCACAGGCGCCGCGGACGCGTAGAGCTCCCCAGATCGGCTCTTTTCCCGTCAGCGGATGCCGGTGGCCCGGACAATCGAGGCATGTCGACTTTCGCAGACGCCTACGCCGCGTCGCTCGACGCCGCCCTGGCGTCCGCCCGCGGGATGTCGACCGACGTTCTCGGCGTGGGGTCGCTCGGCGACGCGGCGCTGATCTCCGCCCAGCGGATCCTCGCCGAGGCCCGGCGGGCGCTCGACGCCGGCGCGGCGGTGGTGGCGGGCGAGATCGCGTTCCGCTCCCGCCGCGAGCTGGGCCACTCCGGGCTCGCCGCCCGCGAGGGCTTCCGGTCGCCTGCCGACCTGGTGCGGCACCAGACCGGGTCGACCTTCCGCGACGCGACGACGCTGGTGCGGGTCGGCACGATGGTGCGCGAGGCTCAGGCGCCGCCGGCACCGGGGGTTCCGGTTCTCGCACCCTGGCTGGAGGAGGTCGGGTCCGCGGTCGCGGCGGACCTGCTGTCGGTCGAGGCGGCGCGGGCGATCGGCATCGGGCTCGGCGAGCCGGGCCCCGGGGTCGACGTCGACCAGCTCGCCGCCGCGGCGCACGACCTCGTGGTGTTGGCAGCCACGCTCGACGCCGATGCGCTGCTCAAGCGGGCGCGCGAGATGCGCGACGACCTCGACGAGGCGGGCATCGAGGAACGGGCCAGGGCGGTCTACGAGCAGCGGATGCTGCGCCGCACCACCCGCCCGAACGGCCTGCCGCGCTACATCGTCGATCCGGACATCGAGTCCAGCGCCTTCCTCGACGACCTCTTCGACAAGATCACGTCGCCCCGGCGGGGCGGCCCCCGCTTCGTCGACGAGGCGGGGAAGGCCTGGGCCGAGGCGGTCGAGAACGACCCGCGCACCACGGAGCAGTACCTGCACGACTGCTTCGTGCAGCTGATGCGGATCGCGGTGGACGCGGAGGCGGGCGGCGCGGGTGGCGGCCAGGGGCGCAGCATCGTCGGGTCGCGGCAGCCGTCGGTGCGGGTTCTCGTCAACGCAGAGGTCCTGGCGTCGGGCGAGGGCCACGGCCGCATCGAGGGGATCGACATGCCCGTCCCGATCGAGATGGTGCAGCGGGCCGCCTGCGCGGAGGGCACGCGGGACATCGAGTTCTACGGCGACCAGCCGCTCAACCTCGGGCGCGAGCAGCGGCTGTTCTCCGCCGCGCAGAAGATCGCCATGGCCGCCCGCGACGGCGGATGCCTGTGGACCGGCTGCGACAGACCGGCCAGCTGGACCGAGGCGCATCACATCAAGGAGTGGAAGAAGGACAGGGGGAAGACCGACATCGCCGACGGTGTGCTGCTCTGTCGGTTCCACCACCTGCTGCTGCACAACAACCATTGGCGGATCGCCCGCGACCTGACCGGGTACTGGCTGATCCCGCCTGCCGAGATCGATCCGGCGCGCACCCCGCGCGCACTGGTCACGAAGAGCGGGGCGTTCCTCGACTTCCGACGGCAGCGGGAGTAAATGCCGGCGGGCCGCTTCTTGGCGCCCTGCTTCTTGGCGCCCTATTTCTTGGAGACGTAGCTGTTTGCGCCGGACACGGCGCCCGCTCCCACGATCGCCCAGCTCAGCGCCCAGGCGATCGGCACCGAGACCGCCACCAGGGCGACGAGGTTGGGCTTGAAGCGCACCCCGTCGGGACCGCGCACGTAGGCGCCGATCGGGATGCTGACGCCCCCGCCGCCACCGCCGCCGTTCTCGCTCGTGTCGCTGCCTCCGCCGAATCCGAACCAGACCAGTGCGACGGGCACCAGCTCGACCCCGCCGACCGAGACGGGGTCTCCGTAACTTGCCTTCGCGCCTACCGAGGTCACTCGCTCGGCGATCAGTTCAACGATGTTCACCATGCGCACGACCGTAGTGCGCGGCCGAAACTGGGCACAGGGGTTGATAGTCGGCATGGTAACTACCGGCACCCCGGTTGGCCAGCGTTCGCGAGCATCCGCTTCGCTGCGTACGGTCATTGAGGAGCTCGTAAGCGAACTCACGCAGCCTTCGAACGAGGAAACCTGCGCAGCAGAACGTGCAAGATCAACGAATGAGGAGACATCCATGCCCCAGGTCATCGAAACCGTCGACGTCAACGTTCCCGTATCCACCGCGTACAACCAGTGGACCCAGTTCGAGACGTTCCCGAAGTTCCTGAGCTTCGTCGAATCCATCACCCAGAGCGATGAGACCCACACCCACTGGACCGTGAAGATCGCCGGTGCCGTGCGCGAGTTCGACGCGGTGATCACCGAGCAGCACGCCGACGAGCGCGTCGCGTGGAACAGCATCGGCGGTGAGGAGAACCACGCCGGAGTCGTTACCTTCCACAAGCTCAGCGACACCGAGTCGCGCGTCACCGTGCAGCTCGACTGGGAGGCCACCGGCCTCGCTGAGAAGGCCGGCGCCGTGTTCGGCGTCGACGACCACGTCATCAAGAAGGACCTCAAAAACTTCAAGGAGTTCATCGAGGCCGAGGGCGTCGAGACCGGATCCTGGCGCGGAGACGTTTCGAACTGACACCTCCAGCACCACCGCACGACGGCCCCCGCAGCTGATGCCGCGGGGGCCGTCGTGCGCGTACGCTCCCGTGTGCACGATACGACCCAAGCGCGCGGAGCGATCTTCCGGCATCCGCTGGTCATTCAAGTGACAAGCCTAGTCCTTCTCCGGGCCCTGGTTCTGGGAGGCGGCCTACGGCTCGGTCAGGCTGTGCTTCACCGCACCGGCATGGCCGCGGTTCAGCGCCTTGACCGCGGCGACCCAAGCCGATCGGATGACCGCCGTCTGCGAGACGCCCATCGCGACGGCCCAGGTGATCACGAGCACGCTGCTCCACATCACCGACACCACCAGACGTTCGCCCTCGCTGAACCTCAGCCCGTCGGGCACGAAGGCGCTCGCGTTGAAGAGGCAGATCACCTGGCCGATGCCGCTCAGCACAACACCGGAGAGCACGATCCACACGGCACGCGCGCAGACCGCCGAGGTGAGCAGCGACGAGAACAGTGCGGCTCGTGCGAGGAGGAGGGCGACGAGCCGGACGATCGCTCCGGGGACCGCGACCAGGCTAACCATCAGCATCACCTGCGCGTGCGCGTGGCCAAAGCTGTCGCTCGCCTCGGCCTCGGTCGCGAGCGTCACGCCGAAGAGAATCGCCAGCACCGCGACCTCGCTCAGCGCGAGGGCGAGCAACAGGATGCTCCGGCGGTGGGCAAGAGGTACACGCACGTCGTCGCGGGGGCGAGCGGCGGCGGATTCCGGCAGTGGAATCGCCATGGGGACGTCCTATCGAGCGGACTCGGGTAGTCCATTCCCGTTCATAACACCACGCACCCCGGCCCACATCAAGGCCGACTCGCCGCTCAATATTCACCGGCCGCACCGAGGGCAAACACGGTAATCTGCCTCGGCCGCCGGCCGAACGCGGCGCTGTCGACCGCTCCTGTTCCCGGGTCGTTCCGCGCCGCCCTGCCTCGGACTAGCCTCGAGCGCGGAACGCCACCGGGATCGCGAGCAGCCCGAGAAGCGTCGTCAGGCAGAACACCGCGACGAACCCTCCGGCGTCGGCGCCGAATGCGAAGAACACCAGTCCGGCGAAGGCGATCGCCGTCGCGGATCCCGTGGAGTCGGTGATGGTCATCGCGGCGCTGTTGAAGCCCTGGTCGCGCTCCGTCGAGCCGGCGAGCACGACCGTACTGATGCGCGGGAACATCAGCCCCATTCCGCCGCCGGCGATCAGCCATCCGGCCGCGGCGACGATCGGCGAGAGCAGCAGCGCGGCGGTCAGAAGCTGCACCGCGATTCCCAGCACGATCGCGGTGGCCCCGATCCGCAGGGCGACGGTATGCGGCATCCGCTCGCCCAGCCGTCCCTGCAGCGCCGAGGTCCCAGCCCACGACACGGCCCCCACGGTGAGGATCAGCCCGGACAGCCAGGTCGGCAGCCCGTACACGTCGTGGAACAGGAACGGCAGGTAGACCTCGGTACCGAAGAACGCCGCGGCCACCGCTCCACGCAGCAGCACCGTGGCGGGCAGTCCGCCGCGGACGAGCAGCGTTCCGCGCGGCACCAGCGGGCGCAGCGCGACGACCACGACCGCGAGGGCGGCGAAGGCGATCAGCCACGGCACGACGTCCGCCGGCGCGATCCCGGTGCCGGAGCCCGGGTCGGCGCCGTCGCCGGCCGCGCCATGGCCACCACCGCCGCCGAGGCTGATCGCGAGGACGCCGCCCGCGAGCACGACCGCCCAGAGGATGCTCCGCGTCGCGCCGCTGGTGGCAGTGGCGATCCGCGGCATCGCACGCAGCTGCCGCAGTGCCGGGACGATCGCCGCTGCGGCGACGAGCACGAGGACTCCGACGCCGAGGAAGACCCAGTGCCAGCTGAGTGCGTCCGCCACGATCCCCGCGAGAGGCGGCCCGATCATCGACGGCAGCACCCACGCGGCGGCGAACGCTCCGAAGATGCGCGGATGAAGGCGCGGCGGGTAGATTCTCGCCACCATGACGAACAGGGCGACGCTGATCGCTCCGGAGCCGAGGCCCTGGAAGAAGCGCCCGAGGATGAACACGCCCATGTCGACCGCGGTGCCGGAGAGCAGCAGCCCGACGATGAAGACCACGATCGCGGCGATGAGCGGACGGGAGGGACCGCTCCGATCCGCCCAGCCCCCGGCCACGACCATGCCGATAACGCTCGCGGCCAGGGTGCCGGAGAAGGCGAGGGAGTAGAAGGCCTCCCCGTTCAGATCAGTGCTGATGGTGCTCATCACGGTGGTGACGGCGAGCGACTCGAAGGCTCCGAGGAAGATGAGGGTGAAGGCGCCGATGGTGGTCCAGCGGAAGCGGGGATCGAGCAGGCCGGCGTCGGAGTTCGCGTCGGCACCGGCAGCGCCGCCGGTGTCACGGGGTGGAGCAGTGCGTTTCATGGTCCTCTTCGACTCGGAATGTGCGATCGAATCAGGCTATCCGCTCCCGCGACCCACGATACTGAGCAAAGCGAATCTATTACCGACGAGGAATGAGACCCGATGGCTGATCCGACCGACACCCGCGTTGCCGTCTACATCGACTTCGACAACATCGTGATCTCCCGGTACAGCGAGCTGCACGGGCGGAAGCGCGCACTGCACGGGAAACTGCGCGATCTGGCCGTGCCGAACCCGGATCCGGAGATCGCCGCCCGCCTGACGGAGGCGAACGTCGACATCGGCGCGATCCTGGACTTCGCGACCTCGTTCGGCAATGTCGTGATCAGCCGCGCGTACGCCGACTGGTCGGTGCCGGTGAACGCGTCCTACCAGAAGCAGCTCATCGGCCGGGCCATCGACCTCACCCAGATGTTCCCCACAGTGGCCTCGATGAAGAACGGCGCGGACATCCGCTTGGCCGTCGACGTCGTCGAAGACCTGTTCCGCCTGCCGGACATCACCCACATCGTGATCGTCGCCGGGGACTCCGACTACATCGCGCTGGCCCAGCGCTGCAAGCGGCTCGGGCGGCGGGTGGTCGGCGTCGGCGTCGCCGGATCGACGAGCACCTCTCTGGCGGATGCCTGCGACGAGTTCAAGAGCTACGACGACCTCCCGGGGCTGGACGACGAGAGCGAGGCGATCGAACTCGTCGCGATAGAGCCGGTTCCGGCACCGGTTCACACCGCGGAGAATAAGACCGGCTCGGAGCAGGCTGCGACCGTCAGTCAGAGCTCCCAGCGCGCGGCGAACCAGCTCTTCATCAGGGCCCTCCGGCTCATGCACGACAAGACGGACGACGAGTGGCTGCAGAGCTCGGCGGTGAAGAGCCAGATGCGACGGATCAGTCCGTCGTTCAACGAGAAGACCCTGGGCTTCGCATCGTTCTCCGCCTTCGTGAAAGACAAGAAGAGCATCGCCGAGATGAGAGAGGACGGTCTGCTGCGCTACATCCGGCTGCGTCCCTCGTACCGGGCGACGCCGCAGCAGTAGAATTCCGGCACCCGCGAACGAAGGAGCTTCAGATGGTGCCCGAGATCAACTACTGGGCCGTGATCCTCGCCACGCTGTCGAGCATGGTGGTCGGCTCGATCTGGTACACGCCGAGGGTGTTCGGCAACTACTGGATGAAGGCAGCCGACATCACCCCGTCGGGGAACTCCCGCGATGCGATCCGCCCGATCGCCGTGACGCTGGTGGTGAGCTTCGTCACCGCCTGGGTGCTCGCCGGCGCCGCATTCATCTCCTGGGACTTCTACGGCGGCAGCTTCTTCGTCAACTCGCTGCTGACCGCACTCATCCTCTGGGCCGGATTCACCGCGGCGCGCTTCATCACGCACGACGCCTTCGACGGCAGGCCGACCGGCCTCACGGTGCTGAACGTGGCCCACGAGCTGGTGACGATCGTGATCATGGCGATCATCATCGGGGTGTGGCCGGCGTAGCGGTCGCCCCGGCCGGCCCGCGCCTGTGGCGCCCCGGTCGGCCCGCGCCCGCGACGCCCCGGCCGGCCCGCGCCCGCGACGCCTCGGCCGGCCCGCGCCTGACGCGGACCAGCCGCCGACGTCAGCCCGCGAGCCGTACCCGCGCCGCGTCCTTCGCCGCGTCGTCGATCAGCTCGGCGACCGCGCCCGGATGCGAGATCATCGCCACGTGCGAGCTCTCGATCTCCACGGTCCGGGAGCCGGCGCGGGCCGCCATGACCCGCTCCGCCTCGGCGGGGATCGTGCGGTCGTTCGACGAGACGAGGTACCAGCTCGGGATGGTGCGCCAGGCCGGCACCCCGGAGGGCTGCCCGAGCGTGGCGATCGCGGCCGGGCGCTGTGTCGAGGCGAGAGCGGCGGCATCCGCTTCGGGAAGGTCCGCGCAGAACAGCTCCGTGAAGAACGCGGGGTCGATGTACGCGTCGGCGTCGCCCTCGGGCGCGCCCGGGTAGGGCCGCGGCAGGATGTGCGCCGCCAGGGCCGAGTGCCCGCCGCCGAGCGCGATCGCGGCGACGACCGGCTCGCCCTCCTCGAGCGCGAAGCCGTTGATGTAGACGAGGGAGACCACGTTCTCCAGGTCGGTGGCCGCGTTCGTGATCACCGCGCCGCCGTACGAGTGCCCGACCAGCACGATCGGCCCCTCGATGGTGGAGAGGAAGGTGCGGATGTACTCGGAGTCGCCGGGCAGGCTGCGCAGCGGGTTCGGCGGCGCATAGGTTGTGTAGCCCTTCTGCTGCAGCAGTTTGATCGGCTCGGTCCACCCGGACGCGTCGGCGAACGCGCCGTGGACGAAAACGATGCTGGGCATGGCTGAGGGGTCTGACGTCATGGTTCTCTCCTAGTCGGCTGGCGTGGGTGGCGCGGTGCGTGGAGCTGAATGCCCCCGACCGTACTCGCGTGACAGATTCTCCGGAAGGGGTTTCGCGCGGCGCCGATACGGGTTCTGCGGGGCGAATGCAAGGCCTCGGTGGCCCGTCGGCGCCGACGTACATTGAGCCAATGCCCCTCGACTCCCCGAACTTCCGCGCGTGATCGGGTACTACGCGCACCATCGCGGGGCTGGACACGTGCACCGTGCCCTCACCATGGCCGCGCAGCTGCACGAGCCGGTGACGGTCCTGTCGTCGAGCCCGCCGCCGCCCGGCTACACCGGCCGCTGGGTGCTGCTCCCCCTCGACCACGGCGACGGCGACTCCGAGCCGGGCAGCGACGCCGCCGCGAACGGCTCGCTGCACTGGGCGCCGCTGCGATCGCGCGGGCTGACCCAGCGGATGGCGACCATCTCGGCGTGGATCGCCGCCGCCGCCCCCTCGGCTTTTGTCGTCGACGTCTCGGTGGAGGTCGCGCTGCTCGCCCGGCTGCACGGCGTTCCCGTGGTCACGATGGCCCAGCCCGGCGACCGCGCCGACGCGCCGCACACGCTCGGCTACCGCGCGTCCAGCGCGATCATCGCCGCCTGGCCGCCGAGCGTGGACCCGCTGCAGGTCGAAGCGGATGTCGCGTCCCGCGTCGAGCGCGTCGGCGCGATCAGCCGCATCCGCACGCAGGACACCGCGGCCGCGCGCACCCCGAACACCGTCGCCGTCCTCGGCGGCTTCGGCGACCGCGGTGTGAGCAGGCTCGCCACACTGGTCGCGGACGCGCGAGCCGCCCTGCCCGGAACGACCTGGACGACCCTCCGCGGCGCGAGCGAGACCGAGGTGGCACGGGCGCTGCGCACGAACGCGCTGGTGATCGCGCACTGCGGGCAGAACGCGCTCGCGGAGATCGCCGCCTCGCGCATCCCCGCGATCATCGTGGCCGAGGACCGCCCGCACGACGAGCAGCGGGCGATGGCCGCCGCCCTCGCCGGAAGCGGCGCGCCGGTCACCGTGCTCGACCGCGCACCGCACGACTGGGCGCGGGTGGTGGCCGCGACCGCCGCGCTCGACGGCGGCGCCTGGGCGGAGTGGGTGGACGGGCGCGCCGCGGAGCGCGCCGCAGCGATCGTCGCCCGGGTCGCGTCCGGAGCGTCGCCTGCCGCGGCGGAGCAGGCAGACGGTAGGCCCGCGCAGTCCGCAGCAGCGGAGAGCCTCCACGCGGACGGAAGTCCCGCGCATCCCGGCGGCACGCGCCCGCACGCGCCCCAGACCGACGGCGCCGACCTCGGCGACCGCGACGAGGGTGCCGCGTGAGAACCGCCGTCATCACGATCGCCTCCGGCCGCCACCGGCACATCGAGCGCCAGCACGCGGCGCTCGGCAGGTCGGCCCTCGCCCCCGACGACTACCTCGTGGTCGCCATGAACGATCCCCTGCTGCTCGACTGGCGCCCCCGCGGCGCCCCGCACCCGGAGATCGCCGCGCTGGACGCGACCGGGCGCCTCCCCCTCGCCGCCGCCCGCAACCTCGGGGCGCGGCTGGCGATCGAGCGCGGCGCCGAGCTGCTCGTGTTCCTCGACGTCGACTGCCTGCCGGAGCCGCGCCTGCTCGAGCACTACGCCAGGGCCGCCGCGGAGCACCCGGGCGCGCTGCTCACCGGAGCGGTCGGATACCTCCCCGCCACCACCGACTACGACGACCCGGGCAGCTGGGCCGGCAGCGCCACGGTGCACGGCTTCCGGCCGCGCCCCGCGGACGGCGCGGTGGAGTCGGGACCGCACGAGCTCTTCTGGTCGCTGTCGTTCGCCGCGACATCCGCTCTCTGGCAGCATGTCGGCGGATTCGACGAGGGCTACTCCGGCTACGGCGGCGAGGACACCGACTTCGGGCTGGTCGCGCGCGACCGCGGCGTCGACGTGCTCTGGGTCGGCGGCGCGACCGCCTACCACCAGCACCACCCCACGGCGGACCCGCCCGTGCAGCATCTCGACGACATCCTCGCCAACGGCGCGCGCTTCGCCGGGCGCTGGGGCATCTGGCCGATGCGCGGCTGGCTCGACGCCTTCGAGCAGCGCGGGCTCGTCACACTCGACCCGGCGACGGGACACTACAGCAGAACGGAACCGGCCTCGTGAGAATCGCCCTCCTCAGCCACATGCACCACCCCATCTCCGAGCCCTACCAGGGCGGAACGGAGGCGCACACCGCGATGCTCGCCGACGCGCTCGTCGCCCGCGGCCACGACGTGACCCTCTACGCGAAGGAGGGTTCCGTGTCGACGGCGACGGTGCATCCGCTCGTCCCGGCGAAGTTCGAGTTCGTCAACCTGGCGAGCCCGCGCGTGCGCAAGCAGCAGCGCGGCTTCCTCGCCGAGTCGGTGCACCACAGCATCGAGCTGATCCGCGCTGGCGGGTTCGACGTGGTGCTCAACAACTCGCTCAGCTCGCTGCCGTACAGCCAGATGGACGACCTCCCGATGCTGACGGTGCTGCACACGCCGGCGAACCTCGACGACGTGACCCGGATCGTGGAGGGTCGCGGCTGGGCGCCGAGCCCGCTGCACCGCTGGGTGACGGTGTCGGAGAGCAACGCGCTCGACTGGCGGCGGATGCTGCCGGAGGTGGGGGTGGTGCACAACGGCATCCACCTCGACCGCTGGCGGTCGTCGGCGACGCCCCGGCCGGGCGTGGCCGTGTGGGCGGCGCGCATCACGCGCGAGAAGGGCCTGCACCTCGCGATCGACGCCGCCCGCGCCGCGGGCATGGAGTTCGAGTTCGCCGGCCCGATCTCGCGCGCCGACTATTTCGAGGAGCAGATCGCTCCGCGACTGGGGGCGGATGTCCGCTACCGCGGCCACCTGAGGCACGGCGAGCTCGCCGACTTCTTCGGATCCGGCTCGGTGTTCGTGGCGTCGCCGCTGTGGGCGGAGCCCTTCGGGCTGTCCGTGGTGGAGGCGCTCGCCAGCGGCACTCCGGTGGCCTCACTGCCGTACGGCGCCGCGCGCGAACTGATCGGCCCGCTCGCCGGGGCGATCGCCGGGTCCGACGACGTGGCGGCGTTGGCGGATGCGATCTTCCGCGCCGCCCGGGTGGACCGGCACGACGCGCGCGCCGCGGCGGGGCGCTTCGGCTTCGACACCATGATCGACGGCTACGAGGCCGTGCTGCGGGACCTGGTGGGGATGGGCGTCGGCGAGGTGGAGCGCACGGTGTGAGTGCGCCTGCCCGGGCTACAGCGGGAGCTGGCTCGACACCGGGGTGAAGTGCACGACCTCGGGGAACGGATCGTAGAAGCGGTGCAGCAGCGCGCGCCACTCGTCGTACGCGGCAGAGCCGCGGAACCCGCTCTGGTGCGCGTCGAGGGAGTCCCAGCCCACCAGGAGCAGGTACTCGCCCGGCCGCTCGACGCCGCGTGCGAGCCGGAGGTCGCGGAAGCCGGGCGAGCCGGCGATGATCCGCTGCGCCGCGGCGAAGGCGGCCTCGAACTCCGCCTCGCGGCCGGGGATCACGGGAAGCACGGCCTGCTCGAGCACGCCGGGGTCGGTGTCGGGCTGGGGATCGTGCCGGGGTATCGGCTCGGGCTCGGGCTCCGGCTTCGGCTCCGGCTTCGGCTCCGGCTTCGGCTCGGGCTCTGGGTCCGGCTCCGGCTCCTCCAGATAGACCGAACCGGTCAGGCCGCAGCCGAGGTCCGCCAGTCGCGCGACCGTCTCCGCCGAGAAGGCGAAGCTCCCGTGCTCGCTGTCCGCGAACCCGGTGTAGCCGATCTCGGTGTCGTAGTCGGCGCGGAGCCGGGCCAGCGCCGGGCCAGCGCCCCGCAGCATCCGCACCAGCACGTCGAGCCGGGAGTCCTCAGCCGAGCCGGCGTCGGCGGGCGGCGCGTCGAGGATCCACCCGGAGCTGGCGCGCACGAGCCCGCGGCCGAAGCGGTCGCCCCGCTCGTAGCTGCGGCTGGGCTCAAGGCCGAGCACCGCGGAGACGTCGGCTGCCGGGTGCGTCTCGCTGTGGATCGCGAGCGAGGCCCTGTCGGAAGTGATCACTCTCGCCACGCTAGCGGATGCCGCGTGCCACACTCGGATCATGAGCGCTGAGACGATCCACGGGTACACGGCGGAGCAGGTGCGGGCGGCGGAGGCCCCCGGGCTGGAGCGGGGAGAGCCGCTGATGCAGCGCGCGGCGGCCGGGCTGGCCGCCGTGGTGCGCACGGTACTCCCCGACGACGGCGGGGTCGTGCTGGTGCTGGCCGGCTCCGGCAACAACGGCGCCGACGCGATGTTCGCCGCGGCCGAGCTGGCGGGCGGCGGCCCTCGAGGCGCGGACGACGATCGCTTCGGCAGTGACAGCGACGGCAGCGACGGCAGCGACGGCAGCGACGGCAGCGACGGCAGCGACGGCAGCGACGGCAGCGACGGCAGCGACGGCAGCGACGGCAGCCTCCCAGGCGTCGGCAGAATCGACGAATCGGAAGAATCCGGCCAGTCCGACGACACCCCTGGCATCGGCGGCCCGGCCGGGGGCGGCGTGAGCGTCGCCATCGTCCCGACCGGGGACCGCCTGCACCCGGAGGCCCTCGCCGCCGCGCTGGAGGCGGGCGCACGGCTGTTCGACGCGGCCGAGGCTGCAGCACTCGCCGCCGCGGCCGACGTGGTGATCGACGGCATCACCGGAACCGGCAGCAGCGGCAGCGCGGCGCTGCGCGGCCCGGCGCGCGACATCGTCGCCGCGGTGCTCCCGGCGCTGATGGAGAACGAGCAGGCCTACGTGGTGGCGGTCGACATCCCGAGCGGTGTGAACCCCGACGACGGAACCGTTCCCGACCCGCTCGTGCTGCCCGCCGACATCACCGTGACCTTCGGCGCCCGCAAGGCCGGCCTGCTGATCGCGCCGGGATCCGAGCTGGCGGGCGACGTGCGGCTGGTCGACATCGGCCTCGGGGCCGAGTACGCCGCGATGCGACCCGCGGTGAGCGTCGACGCGAGCTGACGCACTCAGCCGGCCGCGGCATCCGTGGCTGTAATCTGCGAGCTATGACGACCTCAGTCGTGGGCCTCGTACCCCACCCCACGAAGAACATCGACGCCTCCATCGACACAATCGTGCGCTGGGCTCAGCAGCAGGGCGTGACCCTGCTCGCGGTCGCCGGCGACGCCGCTCCCCGGCGCGAGAGCATCGCGCTGGTGACGGCCGAGCGGTTCGCCGCCGACGTCGACGCCCTCGTCGCACTCGGCGGCGACGGCACCATGCTCGGCGCCATGCGCATGTCCGCGGACCGGCCGGTCCCCGTGCTCGGCGTGAACTACGGCAATCTCGGATTCCTCGTCGAGGTGCAGCCCGCCGACCTGGAGGCCGCGCTCGAGCGGGTGCGCACCGGCGACTTCCAGATCGAGCCGCACCACGCCCTCGAGGTCTCCCTCAACGACGACGGCGTGCTGCGCACCCTGCTGGCGTTCAACGACTTCACCGTGGCCAGGCGTCCCGGAGGCGGTGTGGTCTCCGCCGACCTGGAGGTGGACGGAACGGCCTTCGGCTACTACAAAGCGGATGCGCTGGTGATCGCGACCGCGGCCGGCTCGACCGCCTACAACTACGCGGCGGGCGGGCCCATCCTGTCGCCGGGTGTCGCGGCGTCGGTCGTCACACCGGTGGCGCCGATGTCGGGCATCAGCCGCGCCGTGGTGCTGGGCGCCGACGAGGCCATGCACCTGAGGATCGGGGCGGGGACCCGCTCGGCCGCGGTCGAGCTCGACGGCCTCGTGGTGGCGGAGATCTCCGAGGGCAGCGAGATCGGCGTGCGGCTGCTGCGCGACGCGGGCATGGTGATCCGGCTCGACTCGAGGCGGCACGCCAGCAGCGGCCTGATCAAGCTCAGCCTGCTCGACCTGCCGCTGCGGTCCGGCCAGCTGAAGGAGTTCGTGCCGGCCGAGCTGCGCGACCGCGGGCGCACCGAGAGCTGAGTCGCGGCGCGAGCTCTGCCGCGGGCGCCGGCGGGCGCATCCGCTCTCTTGCGATCCGCGGTCTGAGATCCGCGATCCGCGATCCGCGATCTATTGCGCGGCGCGCGACGAGCGGATGCGCCGCACCAGCAGCGCGAGCGCGCGCCAGCCGACGAGGAACACGGCGAGCACCACCGCCGTGACGGCCACGAAGCTGAGCTGGATGCCCTGGAGGCTCAGCGCGCGCAGCAGCATCCCGAGGGCCACGGTGCAGATCCAGACCGGAACGGCGGTGCGGAGGAGGGCGAGCGGCGCCTTCCACCCGCGGCTGACCAGCCAGCCGACGACGAGCCCGACCAGGAACGGCCAGTAGGTGACCAGCGCGCCGAGCAGGGGGTTCTCGTGGGTGGCGCGGCCGATCAGCACGAAGACGAGAACGAGCAGTGCGTCCGCGCCGAAGGCGATGGCGGCGGTGCGGCTGACGATGCTCATGCCGTCAACGGTACGCGACGCGGAACCCGCAGCGCCCAGAGGCCCTCCTCGGCAGCGCCATCCACCGCCGCTACGACGCGACAACCGCCTCGAGCACCCGCAGGTCGCCCGGGCTGTGGGCGACGAGGGTGACCGTCTCGATCGAGGTGAGCGGATGCGCGGCCAGCCAGTCGCGGATCGTGGCGACCGCCACGGCGGAGGCCGCCGCTATCGGGTAGCCGTAGACCCCGGTGGAGATGGCGGGGAAGGCGATCGACCGGTAGCCCTCGGCGAGGTCGAGGCTGCCGCGGTAGCACTCGGCGAGCAGCAGCGCGGCCTCCTGCTCGGGGTAGGCGGCGTGCACCGGGCCCACGGTGTGCGCGATCTTCGTGGCGGTGGCGATGTCGAAGGCGTCCGTCAGCTTCGTCTCACCGGTGCGCGCGCCGCCGAGCGCGCGGCAGGCCGCGAGCAGCCGGGGGCCCGCGGCCCGGTGGATCGCGCCGTCCACTCCCCCGCCGCCGAGCAGGCTGGGGTTGGCCGCGTTGACGATGACGTCGCTGGGGAATCGGGTGATGTCGGCCTGGACCACGTCGAGAGATGTCATTTCACCACCGTAGGAGTCTCGCCGCGATAAGCGCAACACTTATATTGTCGAGAAATAAGTTCTAGGCTTATGCAATGCCTCCCGAATCCCCCGCCGTCGCCGTGATCGTCGACATCTCGAAGTCGCGCACGCACCCCGACCGCGCCGCCCTGCAGGCCGAGATCGAGCAGGCCTTCGCCCGGGTCAACGAGATCCTCCCCGGGGTGCAGAGGCTCGAGCCGACCTTCAGCGACGAGTTCCAGGCGGTGTACGCCGACGTCCCCGCCGCGCTGCGGGCGACACTGCTCGCTCGGCTGTTCCTGCCGGAGGGGGTGGACTGCCGCTTCGGACTCGGCGAGGGTGAGGTGCGCACGGTCGGCACGGGTGTCGGTGGGGCGGTGCAGGATGGATCCGCATGGTGGACGGCGAGGAGGGCGATCGATGAGGCGAGGGCGCACCAGTACGCGAAGCTCGGCTTCCTCCGCACCTGGTACCGGCGCGATGCCGCCGCCGGCGACCCCGCGTCGAGCGAGGCGCTCGTGAACGCCTACCTGCTCGCCCGCGACCAGGTCGTGAGCACCATGAACCCGCGCGCCAGGCGGCTGCTGCTCGGCCAGCTGCTCGGCTCCACCCAGGCGCAGCTCGCCGCCGCGGAGGGCATCACGCAGTCCGCGGTGTCGCAGAACCTGGCGCGCAGCGGCGCGAACGCCCTCGCCGCGGGCGCTGCCCTGCTGAGCGAATCCCTCGACACACCCACGAACGGCGGAGACCGATGATCCTGCTCGCCCTGCTGCTCGCGACCCTCGGCGTCGCCGACCTGGTGCGCTCGCGACTGTCTCCGAAGCGCACCACCTGGCTCGCCGCCGTACTCGGCATCGCGACCCTGCTGCTCGGCGTCGCCGGCACCGGACTCGACTGGTGGTGGTCGCCGCTCGGCGCCCTCGCCCTCATCGGCTGGCTCTACGCGACCCGGGAGGGCTCCGGCCTGCACCGCTCCGGCTACTGGGCGATCGGCGCCCTGGTGCTCGCGGTCGTGGCGGCCCTCGTTCTCGGGCCGCTCCTGGGCTCGCCATCCGGTGCGATCGTCGACTGGTACGGCGCCCTGCCCTACTCGGCGTTGACGACGGTGTCGTTCACCACCTTCGCCCTCACCGTGGGCGGCCTGCTGTTCCTGTTCGAGACCGCGAACGTGATCGTGCGGCTGGCGCTGCGGGCGGAGCGCACCGACCCGGATCCCCTCGTCGCGGCCGCCGTCGCGCCCGCCGTCGCCGCGCCGGTCCGCCGGTGGTGGCAGCGCACCACCCCCGCCCCGCCCCTGGTCGAGGAGGCCCCGGTCTTCACCGAGCTCAAGGGCGGCCGGTTCATCGGCCCGCTCGAGCGGGTCTTCCTGCTGGCGCTCGTGATCTCCGGCCAGTTCACCGCCATCGCGGCGATCGTCGCGGCGAAGGGCATCATCCGCTTCCCGGAGATCTCGAAGGACGTGCCGGGCGGATCGAAGGCCGAGTACTTCCTCGTCGGCAGCTTCGCGAGCTGGGCGCTCGTTGTGGTGGTCGCGGTGCTGGTCTCCTTCGGCGCCACCACTCCGAACGTATAAGCGCTCAACTGATAATCGCCCGATATCAGTCGTGGACTGATATCGGGCGACCAAGCGGGCGACAACGCGGGCATCGCCGTCCCTGTGCTGCCGCCGGAATCGCCTCGCGAGACGTTTCCGGACGAATGACGCCGCCGCGGCCGGGTATCTCGTCCGCAATCGCCTCGGAAGCCGGCGACCGAGCGCGCGCCGCGGCCTGCACCCGGGCCGCAAATCGGCAAGGGCCGCCGGGAATTCGCCCGCCGCGCCACCGATCGATGAGACTGGACAGATGCCCCCGACCCCGCCGCGCGCGAAGCGTCTTCCTTGGAAGGCGTGGATTACCGACTCGCGCCTGCTCCTCGCCGCCAAGACCTCGCTGGCCGTCGGCATCGCCTGGTTCGTCGCGCCCTTCGTGCCGGGCGTCGGAGCCGAGTACCCGTACTACGCCCCGCTCGGCGCGCTGATCAGCATGACCCCGACGCTGATGAGCTCGGTGCGGATGAGCCTGCAGACGCTCGCCTCCCTCGCCATCGGGATGCTGCTCGCCGGCGCGGTGATCGTGTTCTCCGAACCGAACCTCGTGACGATCGCCCTCGTCGTCGGCCTCGGCACTCTCATCGCGGGCCTCCGCTGGATCAAGGCCGGCGGCGACTACGTACCCGTGGCCGCGCTGTTCGTGCTCATCATCGGCGGCCCCGACGCGGACTCCTACTCGCTCGGCTACCTCGTGCAGATGACCGTCGGCGTCGCGGTCGGCCTGCTCGTCAACCTGGCGATCTTCCCCCCGCTGCGGGTGACCGCCGCCGTGCTGCGGCTCGGCGAGTTCCGAGCCCTCCTCGCGCGCCACCTCGACGAGATGGCGAGCGCGCTGGTGGAGGCCTGGCCGCCCGAGCACGAGGAGTGGGCCACCCGCAGCGACATCCTGCGCAGCACCGCCGACGAGGTGCGCGCCGCCATCATCGACGCCGACGACAGCCGCAAGGGCAACCCGCGCGCCCGCCTGCACCATCGCGACATGACCGACGACTACTCCGACCTCTACGACCTCGAGACCATCACCTTCCACGTGCGCGATCTCACCGACGTGATCGCCGCGTCGATCTGGGAACGCCAGTTCGCCGCAGACCTCCCCGAGCACACCAGGGAGCCGCTCAGCGAGGCCCTCCGCGCCATCGGGGCGGTGCTGATCGCACGCAACGCCGGGGACGACACAGCGGATGCGGTCGCAGCAGCCGACGCCGCGCTGCAGACCGCCCTGTCACGGCTCGACGACAGCCGCGACAGCTCTCCGTCGTCGCTCAGCACCGCGGCATCCGCTGCCATCAGTGCGCGCCGCATCGTGGCCATCATGGCGCAGCGGGCCGGCGAGAAGAACGACGACGCCTAGCCCGCGCGCGTGACGAGCCGCGCGTCGACGCGCGGCGCCTCCTCGTCGTTCAGCACCAGGGTGACGATGCGGCCGCCGACGGCCACCGCCGTTCCGGTGTAGCCGCCGTATCTCAAGCGGATGCCCGTGATACGGCGGGCATCGACCTCCAGCTGGGCGGGCTCCGGGTCGAGGGCGCGCAGCTCCCTGCGCCAGCGGTCGAGCTCGGCGAGCCACTCCTCCGACGCGAACAGTGGCGCGAACTCGGCCTGGTTGATGCGGTCGGTGGTGACGACCTGGTTGAGGTGCTGCACCAGCGCCGCCTGCCGAGCGGGCAGCGGGTGCAGCCGCGTGGCACCCGGCACCTCGGTGAAGACCAGCCCGCGCAGCCGCCGCCCGATGCTGGACTGGTCGAGCACGGCGAACTCGCCCCACTCGTCGGCGAGATAGTAGGTTGCACCGAGCACCTCGACGACCTCGTTGTGGTTCTCGCTCTCCCACGCGGCGAAGCGCAGCGCCGTCTGCTCCACGAGCTGGAACACCGGGCGGCCGAACCAGGCCAGCGCGGCGTCGTCGGGGTGACGATCCGCGAACGGCAGCTCGGAGTACGGCATGGGGCGAGTCTCCCGCCGCGATCGGGCGGGACGCAAGACTCCCGGGAAGAAAGAGGCCCCGGGCTACTTCGCGGCGCGCGGCGGCCGCGGCGCCGGCTCGATCTCCCGCGCACGGCGCAGCACGAGCGGGCGCACCTCCGCGTCGTCGACCGTGCCGACCATGAAGTGGATGACGTTGCCGACGAGGATGTCGAGCGCCGGCTTCTCGCCCCTGCGGATGCGCCTGACGTGGTGCACCCGCTTCACGACCTCCTTGTCGACCTCGACGAGGAGCGCGGCCGCGAAGGCGTCCGGGTTCGTGACGCGGAGGCCGAGCAGCTCGACGCGTCGCGCCTCCCGCTTGCGGGCGTTGCGCGCGGCGCGCTGGGCCGATCGCGCTGCCCGGCCGTCGTCGTCGACGCTGCGGCTGTGCCTCGCGCGAACCTCCCGCACGGCCATGCGCGTGGCGAAGACAAGCGCGGTCAGCGCCAGAACGGCGTACCCGATGGCAACGGCTGGCGGTGCCTGCCCGGCCAGCAGTCCTCCGGTGAAGCAGACGCCGTAGACCAGGGCTGCGAGTGCGACCCGCAGGCTGGGCGTCCAGCTCAGGTCGAAGACGGTGTAGACCGCGCGACTGAAGGCGGTGTGCCTGGCGGGGGCCAGCAGCGGGCGGCGGGCACCGCCCACGTTCACCGACAGCGCGCGGTCGCGGTCGAGCGGGCCGAGGGCGCGCGCCACGAGGATCAGACCGAATACCGCCTCGCTCAGCGTGGCGGGCAGCGCGAGGGCGAGGAAGGCGAACATCAGCACGAAGAGGGCGAGGACGAGGACGTTGCCGCCCGGGTCTGCCTCCAGCGTGAGCGCCGACGGTGATCCGAGCTGGGTCAGACACAGCGCCCACAGCGCCGCCACGCTCAGCGCGATGATCCCCCACGCGAGTGTGAAGAGGGCGTAGCCGAGCGGGCGCCAGGCGAGTGCCGCCCGCGACGGGGGCGCGGTCGAAGCCGACCGCGCCCCGTCGGGTGTCATTACTGCTGCTGCGCCCGCTCGAGCACGAGCTCGCGTACGCGGGCGGCATCCGCTGTTCCGCGCATGGCCTTCATCACGGCGCCGATGACGGCTCCGGCTGCCTGCACCTTGCCGTCGCGGATCTTCGCGAGCACGTCGGGCTGCGCCGCGAGGGCCTCGTCGATGGCCGCGATCAGGGGGCCGTCGTCGGAGACCACAACGAGGCCGCGGGCCTTGGTGACCTCGGCGGGGCTGCCCTCGCCGGCCACGACGCCCTCGAGCACCTGGCGCGCGAGGCGGTCGGTGAGCTCCCCGCCCTCGATCATGGCGATGAGCAGCGAGACGTGCAGCGGGCTGACGAGCGACGACGCGTCGACGCCGGCCACGTTGGCCAGGCGCGCGATCTCGCCGGTCCACCACTTGCGGGCCTGGGCGGGGGCGGCGCCGGCGGCGACGGTCTCCTCCACCTCGACGAGCAGCCCGGAGTTGAGCACGTCCTGGAACTCGAGGTCGGTGAAGCTCCAGGCCTCCTTGAGGCGGCGGCGGCGCACGGCGGGCGCCTCGGGAAGCGCGGCGCGCAGCTCCTCGATCAGCTCGAGGCTCGGCTCGACCGGCACGAGGTCGGGCTCCGGGAAGTAGCGGTAGTCGTCGGCGTCGCTCTTCGGACGTCCGGCGCTGGTGACGCCGGTGTCCTCGTGCCAGTGGCGGGTCTCCTGCGTGATGGTGCCGCCCTTGGCGAGGATTGCCGCCTGTCGCTGGATCTCGTAGCGGATGGCGCGCTCCACGCTTCGGAGCGAGTTGACGTTCTTGGTCTCCGTGCGTGTTCCGAGCTTGCCGGAGCCGCGGGGTGTGAGCGAGATGTTCGCGTCGCAGCGCAGGTTGCCGCGCTCCATCTTGGCCTCGGAGATGCCGAGCGACACCGCGATGTCGCGGATTGTCGACACGTAGGCCTTGGCGAGGTCGGGGGCGTCAGCCTCCGCGCCGTAGATGATGTTCGTGACGATCTCCACGAGGGGCACGCCCGCGCGGTTGTAGTCGACGAGCGAGTACTCGGCGCCCTGGATGCGGCCGGTCGAGCCGCCCACGTGGGTGAGCTTGCCTGCGTCCTCCTCCATGTGCGCGCGCTCGATCGAGACCTGGAAGACGCGGCCGTTGGGCAGCTCCACCTCGACGTTGCCGTCGTGGGCGATCGGCTCGTCGCTCTGGCTGATCTGGTAGTTCTTCGCCAGGTCGGGGTAGAAGTAGTTCTTGCGCGCGAAGCGCGAGCTCGGCGCGATCTCGCAGCCGAGCGCGAGGCCCAGACTTATGGCGTACTTCACGGCCTCGCCGTTGACGACGGGCAGGCTGCCCGGCAGGCCGAGGTCGACCGGGGTGATCTGCGTGTTCGGCTCGGCGCCCTGGTTCTCGGAGTTCGCCGGGTTGGGCGCGTCCGAGAACATCTTGGTCGTCGTGTTGAGCTCGATGTGCACCTCGAAGCCGAGCACCGGCTCGAAGAGCTCGAGTGCCTTGTCGAAGTCCATCAGTTCTGCCTTGGCCATCAGATGGCTCCTTCTGTTGCTGCGCGCATCTCGGTCAGGCTCAGGTCGGGAGCGCGGCTGATCAGCGTGTGCCCCCATTTCTCCTCCAGCAGGCGCTCGAGTGTCGCGCCCACCTCGTAGAGGCGCGCATCCGCTCGGGCCGGCGCCATGATCTGGATTCCGACCGGAAGGCCGTCCTCCGGGGCGAGCCCGATCGGCAGCCCCATGCCGGGCACGCCGGCGAGGTTGGCGGGGATCGTGGTGATGTCGTTGAGGTACATGGCCAGCGGGTCGTTGATCTTCTCGCCGATCTTGAACGCGGTGGTGGGCGCAGCCGGGCTGACGAGCACGTCGACCTGGTCGAAGGCGGCGGCGAAGTCGCGCTGGATGAGCGTGCGCACCTTCTGGGCGCTGCCGTAGTAGGCGTCGTAGTAGCCGGCGCTGAGCGCGTAGGTGCCGAGGATGATGCGGCGCTTGACCTCGTCGCCGAAGCCGGCCTCGCGGGTGGCGCTCATGACGTCTTCGACGGTTCCGCCGCCGTCGGGGTTGACCCGCAGGCCGAAGCGCACGGAGTCGAACTTGGCGAGGTTGCTCGACGCCTCGGCGGGGAGGATCAGGTAGTAGGCGGCGACCGCGTACTCGAAGTTCGGGGCGCTCACCTCGACGATCTCGGCGCCGGCGGCGGAGAGCAGCTCGAGGCTCTCGTGGAAGCGCTGGGTGACGCCGGACTGGAAGCCCGGGTTGTCGAGCTCCTTGACCACGCCGACGCGGAGGCCCTTGAGCGACTCCGCCTTCTGGCCGGAGCGGGCGGCGGCCGCGAAGGACGGCCACTCGTCGCGCAGGGAGGTGGAGTCGCGGGGGTCGTGCCCGCCGATCACGTCGTGCAGCAGAGCGGCGTCGAGCACGGTGCGCGAGACGGGTCCGACCTGGTCGAGCGAGCTCGCGAGGGCGATCGCGCCGTAGCGGGACACCCCGCCGTAGGTCGGCTTGACGCCGACCGAGCCGGTGACGGCGGCGGGCTGGCGGATCGATCCGCCGGTGTCGGAGCCGAGGGCGAGGGGCGCCTCGAAGGCGGCGACGGCCGCGGCCGATCCTCCGCCGGAGCCTCCGGGGATGCGCTCGAGGTCCCAGGGGTTGTGCGTGGGGCCGTACGCCGAGTGCTCGGTCGACGAGCCCATCGCGAACTCGTCCATGTTGGTCTTGCCGAGCGGGATGAGGTTGGCGGCGCGGAGCTTCGCGACGACGGTGGCGTCGTACGGCGGCACCCAGCCCTCGAGGATGCGGCTGCCCGCGGTCGACGGCATGTCGATGGTGCAGAGCACGTCCTTGATCGCGACCGGCACGCCGGCCAGGGCGCCGAGCTTCTCGCCGGCGGCGCGCTTGCGGTCCACCTCGGCGGCGGTCTCGAGGGCGTTCGCGGAGATGTGCAGGAAGGCGCGCACGTCGCCGTCGACGGCGGCGATGCGGTCGAGGTGCGCCTGGGTGGCCTCGACGGAGGAGACCTCGCCCGAGGCGAGCTTGTCTGCGAGCGCGGCGGCGCTGAGAGTGATGAGGGTCATGGCTACTGCTCTTCTCCCAGGATTGCGGACACCTTGAAGCGGGCGCCGTCGTGCTCGGGGGCTCCGGCGAGCGCCTGCTCGGCCGTGAGGGTCGCGCCGGCGACGTCGTCGCGGAAGACGTTGACGAGCGGGATCGGGTGGCTGGTCGCGGGCACGTCGGGGGTGGCGACCTCGCTCACCTTCGCGACGTTGTCGAGGATCGCGCCGAGTTCGCCCGAGAGCGTCTCGATCTCTTCGGGCGTCAGGGCGATCCTGGCCAGGTTGGCGAGGTGCGAGACGACCTCGGTCGTGATTTCAGACATGGGGCTCCGTGCGATTGTGGGAGCCGGATACGGCTCGCTCGAATGACAGGCCCCAGTCTATTCGAGCCGCTTGTGACGTTCCGCCGGATGCCCGCCCTGCCTCCCGTGGGCCCGAGCAGAGGGGCAAACAATCGACCCCCGCGGGCACCCCGAACAGCGGATGCCTGCCCCACCTCCCCCAGACATCACCCCGCTCCGAGCAGAGGGGCAAACAATCGACCCCCGCGGGCTCCACGATGAGCGGATGCTTGCCCCACCTCCCTGGGGACGGGGCGGCTGGACGACCCCTCAGTGGACCGCGCTGAACCGCGCCGACGGGCGGCCCGCGGTGGCGTAGTCGAGGGTCTTGCGCGCCCGGTGCACGTCGACCAGGTACTCGAGGTAGCGCCGGGCGCTCACCCGGGAGATGCCGGCGACCGCGGCGACCTCGGTGGCCGAGCCGCCGCCGGACGCGGCGAGCGCCGACTCGACGGCGGCCAGCGTTCCCTCGCTGAGCCCCTTCGGCAGCTGCACGCGGCCGCGGGTGCCTCCCCGGATGAGCACGTCGATGTCGCTCTGCGCGAGCTCGGCCACCCCGGAGCGGAGCAGCGCCAGCCGGTCGCGGGCCACGTCGTCGAGCCGGCTCTGCAGGCTGAGCGCCGTGAACGGCTTCACCAGGTAGTGCTGGATGCCGGCACTCCGCGCCTGCCGCACGCTCTCCACGTCGCGGGCCGCGGTGACGGCGATCACCTCGGGCTGCGCGCCGCCGAGCGCCCGCACGTCGCGCAGCACCTCGAGGCCGGAGAGCCCGGGCAGGTCGAAGTCGAGCAGCACGAGGTCGGGGCGGTGCGCCGCGATCAGCGCGAGCGCCTGCGGACCGCTGTGCGCCGTCGCCACCACCGCGAAGGCCGGGTGCACCCCGACGAAGCGGGCGTGCAGGGCGGCGACCTCCACGTCGTCGTCGACGATCACGGTGCGCAGCGCCGGCGCCGTC
>Ga0247741_1000247_pt1 | contig 34028 bp, 25 predicted proteins | sample UWRJL213509R2_FD_180945 | JGI IMG/M metagenome (GOLD analysis project Ga0247741, IMG submission 180945) | Plant litter microbial communities from Arlington Agricultural Research Station in Wisconsin, United States - UWRJ-L213-509R-2 | ecosystem: Environmental > Terrestrial > Plant litter >... | reverse complement strand
TGAGGTCAGTGTGGGTGGTGGCGTATTGCTTCTCGCGCTCAAACATTATGCGCTTGCCATACCACAGTGATGGACTACCGAGAATGTAATAACTAAACATAGACGGCTCGGTCAACAGTATGTGCAAACCTAACAAACTACCGTACGAGTGCCCTGAGAAAACTTTGCGATCCATATCTGCGCGGTAGTGTTGAGCAATCAGCGGAAAAACACTATTCGCAATAAAACGGCGATAACCTTCCGCCTCGCCAAACAACGGTTCGCGACCCAGAATATCTGACTTGTACTTTGTTTCTAGCGATGGCCCAGGTGTGTAATCACGACGACGGCTAAATTCCGGTGTATCGCCTTTCGCGTAGGATAAGCCAACAAGAATAAATTCTTCCAAGTGCTTACCGTGTGCACCAACGCGCGCAGCTAACGCACGGGTTAACGGAAAAGCATAATTCGCATCAGTAACGAAAACGACCGGATAGCGTTTGGTGGACGTTTTATAGGATTCAGGAAGGCTAACAAAAATCTCGTAATCCCGTTTTAATTCCTTTGAACTTACACTCAGGACTTCGGTATTTTCCAATGAGTAAGGCATGGTGGTTTGGGAAAGTGCTGAGGTCGATGCAACTAGCAGCAAAAAGGTACAAATTATTTTCTTCACATTCAGCTCCAACAATGGGGGCTGCATTATTACTCAAAAAATTATTGAATTGAATTGATTCTCGGCGCTGATGCATTCGATGCTGTAATCGAGTATCTATCTTTGATATTCATTTTTCTTAAATTTATTCTCACGTAGATAATCAGAAACTCAAACAACGGTTTTAATTATAGTTTCGTGCAATACATTAAAATATTATTACAGAATCGGCGAAAATCGAAAATCGAAATAGCAAATTCATTGTGTAACGTTTTTGTCGAATTATGCTCAGTCACGCTTAAATATTTAATCAAACTCTAATTATCGAAATTGGCTTAAAAACTTAGGGTATTCAAAGCTTAGCTAACTTTAATGGCTTCGTTGGCTCTCCCTCTCCCTAGCACTCTAATCACCCGCCGTGATAGTCTACCGCGATTATTCGACACTCCCTGGGTAATGTTTAAACTCATTTTTTATCAAGATAATCAATATGTTAACAGCCCTAATTATCATCTTTGTTTTAGCATACGTCGCTATTGCTTTTGAGCATCCGCTGAAAATTAACAAGTCCGCTTCTGCGCTAGCAGGAGCTGGGTTGCTGTGGACCATTTATGCAGTTATGTCTGGTGACCAACAAGCTATATCGCATGAGTTATCTGAGACGCTGGTAAGCACCGCCCAGATTGTTTTTTTTCTGATGGGTGCGATGACTATCGTAGAGTTGATAGATGCTCACAACGGCTTTCAAGTAGTGACTGATCGCATCAAGACCACCAGGTTATCATCACTCATGTTGTTGATCTGTCTTGTGACATTTTTTCTAAGTGCCATTTTGGACAACCTGACTACCACGATCGTGATGATTTCCTTAGTGAAGAAGTTGCTTGCAAAACGGGATGATCGTTTGATATTTGCGGGCATGATTGTGATCGCGGCTAACGCGGGTGGAGCTTGGTCGCCCATCGGGGACGTCACGACTACGATGCTATGGATAGGTGGACAAATTACCCCTGCAAATATTATTACTTGGTTATTTATTCCTTCAATCGTAAATCTCCTGATTCCTGCGGCGATTACTGCGTGGATGCTACATGGAAAAATTGTCGAAGCTCCGGTTAATGATAATTCTAGTCAAAATGAACTTACATCGACGGCAGAGCGCGCTGTTGTATTTTGGCTGGGACTTGGCGTCTTAGTTGCTGTGCCAGTTTTCAAAACGCTCACACATTTGCCACCTTTTATGGGCGTTCTATTTGGGTTAGGAATTCTCTGGATTGTGGTTGATCGCATGCATAAAAATAAAGATGATGAGGATAAACATGAGCTAACACTTACTCATGCCTTGACACGAATTGATATGGCTTCAATTATATTTTTTATTGGAATTCTTCTGGCCGTAGCGACACTTGAACATACCCATATCCTCACGCAGCTCGCTACTTGGCTTAATGCAGTGGTGGGTCGGCTAGATGTCATTGTTGTATTGATTGGTATTGCGAGCGCGCTTGTCGACAACGTACCTTTGGTTGCGGCATCTATGGGAATGTATAACATTGAGAGCTATCCATCCGATAGCTTTTTGTGGGAGTTTTTGGCCTACTGTGCCGGCACCGGTGGTTCAATTCTAATCATCGGGTCAGCAGCAGGTGTTGCAGCAATGGGGTTAGAAAGAATTAATTTTCTTTGGTATTTGAAAAAAATAAGCTTCTTGGCTTTTGTCGGTTATTTAGCCGGTGCCGCAGTCTACATCGTCCAATTCAATATTTTTCATTAACCATACGTTTGAATGGAAATCAATGCAATGAAAGCGAGCGATTCATTCGATTCAGACATATTTAAAGCGATTCTTTTTCAGTAGATCCCCTCCCACCGACTATCAAATAAAGTCCGGCCTTCTAAAACTTGACACATATGCTTAAAAAAGACGATCAACGTTCGTAACAAAAGAAACTTTAATTGTAATTTATGATTACGTGATCGGTCCTCCATCAAAAAACTGGAAATATGCAGTCGAATTATGAATACGTAAATATTTATTATCGGATTGTCCGATAGTTACTATCGTAATTTCCCGTTTCCTTTTTCGATAAATAATTTGTAAAAATCTCTCCTCGCACAATGTGCTGACCATTATGTTTGATAGAGGGGTTTTTGATGCAATCGGTAAACAAAGCTATTTCTGAAAGGGTTTTAATTGTCGGCGGAAATTCGGGTATGGGCTTGGCGCTGGCTGAGTGTTTATTGGCTGAAGGAGCACAAGTGACGATTGTCGGTCGTTCCAGAGAACGACTCAATCATGTAAGCGGACGATTGGCGAATGATCGTCTAAGGACGATAGCCGCCGATATCACACAAGAGGATCAAGTCGCGGATTTATTTCAACAGACTGGTCCGCTCGACCATATAGTTACCACCGCTGCAAATATTGAGGGGGCGTATGAATTGCTCCCCTCCCTAGAACTGGCAGCAGCTCAAAAAGTGGTCGATTCGAAATTCATGGGACCGTTGCTTCTTTCTAAATACGGCGTGCCGGTGCTCGCTAAAACCGGATCGATAGTTTTCACCTCAGGCATTGCGGCTTATCGCCCTGCCCCCCGTGGCTCTGTCGTTGCTGCCATTAACGGTGCGTTGGAATCCTTAGCTTATGCATTGGCAGTCGAGCTTGGGCCCATTCGGGTAAACGTGGTGTCGCCGGGTTGGGTTGATTCCCCACTTTGGAAATTTGTTGCCGGTGATGCGAAGAATGCGGTTCTTCAAGCTAAAGCTGAGCAACTCCCGGTTGGTCGTATAGGCAGACCTGAAGATATCGCGCACGCGATTGTTTTTTTGCTTCGCAACAGCTTTGTCACGGGGATAGTGCTTCATGTCGATGGCGGTCATCGGCTGGTTTAATACCGGCGAAACAACCACGAACCGATTCCAGAAAAAGCGTTAATTGTGGAGGCTGAACATCGCGTCTCCTCCATAACATTGAAATTGGTACGTCTGTAGATGTAAAACCTCTGCACGTTACTGCAACATATCGAACATCGCTCAGGTTGACCAGCATGCGCGGTAACAGAGCGCAACCCATACCCATCTCTACGAGACGCGTGAGCGTCGCAATGCTATCTATCTCGCTTGCGATACGTGGACGGGTTTCCAATGTGGAAAACGCGTTTTCAAACATGTCGCGGTAGACGCAACCATCTTTGGTGACCAGAAATGTTTCTGCCCTTAAGTCTTCTAACGTCACTTCATCGTGAATTGAAAGCGGATGATTAGACGGTATGAGTACGACGAGTTCTTCACGATTAAGAATTTCGCAGTGAAGATTTTTTTCGGACTGACGCTCTCCAAATACGAAACAAACATCAAGTGTGTCTCCATTTACTTGCTTGAGAAGTTCACGAGTGTTGGCCGCGCTTACATCAACCGATATCGATGGATGGGCCGCTGTGTAAGCGGCAATTATCGGTGGCAGACGCATCGCACAGATTGTTTCCAAAGCACCAATTGCTAAATTACCGAATGCAACTCCCGCAGCAATTTGGACACTGGATCTCGCCTCATCAGCAAGTGCAAGTAAGGGTGTCGCGTAATCAAGTAATCGCTGACCAGCTGCTGTTAACCTTAATTGGCGCGACGATCTGTCAAAAAGTTTAGATTTAAGATCGCCTTCGAGGTTTTGGATTTGTTCGCTCACACTCGATTGCGACAAATGCAACTCTTCAGCCGCGCGAGTGATATTCAATCTAGATGCGACCATCAAAAAAATCTTGAGCTGACGTAGCTCCATAAAATTATCCTGTTAAAATAAACCGAGAAAGCTATAGCGTGCCCGGTCCCTTACAGCAATTATGTTCTTTGATAAATATATATTCATAGAAACTTCACCTAGTTTCAATCATGTGCAGACTATATAAATTTATAATCGGGCCTACGGCAATACGGAGCAAAAATGGCCGTCGTCATCAATGAGTTGACGATCAAAAAATAGCGTTCCCAAAATCCCTCAAAAACTCTTCATGATTTCGGCCAACGTTGCGGGGAATAATTAGATCAATCCCGGTAAGTTAATCCTTCGTATTAAAGAGACAAGCAATAAGTTTTGAGTTTGGAATGAATGAGATTATGCGAAAAACTTCAGGTTTGCCTTCACCGCCTCAGCGGTGCAGATGAAATGCGATTCACCTTGCATCTCATCTCGCATCCCACAATAAAATATCTAGCTTGAAGGGGGCGTCAAACTCGATAGCAAGGTTATTATTTCCTCGATTTTGATTGGTTTTGTCAGGTGATAATTAAAGCCCGCTTCACTCGACTTCTTTCGATCAGAGTCGGTTCCCCATCCTGTTAAGGCAATAAGAATCGTATTTTGTAGAGTACTCACTTCACGAAGTTTTCGTGCAGTGTCGTAGCCATCCATGCCTGGCATTCCAATGTCCATAAAAATCGCGTGCGGTTTAAAATACGTCGCTAAATTAACAGCATCGAATCCACTGAATGCGGTTCTTAGCTCGTGTCCGCTCATTTCTATCAAGGCTGATAGAGTCTCGGCAGCATCAACGTTGTCATCTACTACCATTACACGAAACACTGACGACGACACGGACTTCTCATACGCAACGGGAATTGCGGAATGTTCAACGTCGGTGACCTCAATTGGAAGTAAGACTACGAAGCGACTTCCTCCATCAATTCCGCTCGAAACACTCACGTCGCCGTCGTGCATCATCACAAGCTGATGAACCAAGGACAGTCCTATACCAAGCCCTCCGTTCGAATATCCCGCATGACCACTGACTTGGGTAAACATATCAAAAATAGTGGGTAGTGCTGACTCGGGAATTCCGATTCCGTTATCAACTACTTCGATCTTCACATTCGTTGAGCCGGTGGAAACGTGGACAAATATTTGACCCTTAACATTCGTATATTTTGCCGCATTGTTTAAGAGATTAGAGATGACTTGTGCAATTCTGACTGAGTCTGCATTAATGATTATGGGGTGATCTGGAATATTCGTCGTTAGCGTGTGCGAGCGCTCCTCGATGAGCGGGAGGCTGGTTTCAATCGCATTTGAAATTACACTTTGTAAGTTGACATGTTCTTTCCTGAGTTCGATCTTCCCCCCACTGATGCGAGAAATATCTAACAAGTCATCAACAAGATGAACCATGTGAGTCACCTGACGTTCCATCATGTCCCGTGTCCTGACAAACGTCTCAGAGTTTTGCTCGGATACCTTCAAAAGTGATAATCCACTTCTGACGGGCGCGAGAGGATTCCTCAACTCATGTGCTAAGGTTGCGAGAAATTCTGTTTTCCTGCGACCCGCCTCGGCGAGATCTTCTGCAAATTTTCGCAAGTCCGCCTCGGTCTTTTTTTGTTCAGAGATGTCACTAAAAAGAACAGCGATTTTATGCTTGGAATCATCGAGAGGCGTTATGAAAATGTCAAACCACCGAGACGTCAACGTGTCAGCGCGTTCAAACCGAATGGGTCGTCCTGTGGTAGCGACCCTGCCGTACACATCTAACCAAAATGAACTGCTTTCAGAGCGCATATCGCCAAACGTCTTACCAACAACATCCCCGAGCCCACTTAGTCTCTGAAAAGCGGGATTCACTTCGATGAACTTATAATTCGTGGCTTGGCCTGTTGGATTGAAATCCAAATCGATGACGCAGTAGCCCTGATCGACCGACTCGAACAGCGCACGATATCGTTCCTCGCTGCGTCGAACTGCAAGCTCTGCAAGCTTGCGGTCAGTCTGGTCTACTCCGTGAACGAGAATGCCATTTATAATGCCCAGAGAATCTTTCAGGGCCATATAGACGAAGTCCATATAACAATGTTCCAAGGGCGCACCAGCTTTACGTTGAAGCGACATGGTAATGTCAATGCCTGAAAAAGTGTTTCCAGTTCTGTAAACCGTGTCTAAAAGTTCAAAGAACCCTTGCCCCTCAATTTCAGGCAGCGCCTCTCTGACAGATTTTCCGATAACAGGTCGGTCTCCTACTAGCTCTATGTATCGATCATTTGCCATTTCAAATATATGATCTTGGCCTCGCAAAATGCACATGAACGCCGGTGCCTGCTTAAACACATCCGCCATCTGCGCATGAGCGGCTTGTACCTCCTTTAGGAGGAGCTCGCGCTCCGCCTCACCACGTTGGCGCTCAGAAACGTTTGAAAAGGTTATAACCGCCCCGTTCGGTTTTCCGTTTTGTAAGATGGGGGAAACCGAGTAAGACACAGGAACCGGGGTCCCGTCTTTGTGCCAAAAAACCTCACCATCAATACGCATCGCCACACCGTCACGAGCCGCTAGGGCTATTCGACACTCATTAACAGGATACAGTGAACCATCGGTTCGATGGTGATGGATCACGCCATGGATCGGGCGTCCGACCAATTCTTCAGGGCTATAACCGAGCATCGCAGCCCCGGTAGCATTCAAGAAGGTGCAACTCGAATCAGCGCCCATTCCATAAATCCCGTCCATCGAGGACTCCAAAAGTAGAGAGAATAGCGCCCTGTTCTCAGAAAGCTCAGCATTGCTAGAATGCGCCTCATCCGCAGCTAACTTTTCAGCAGTAGCATCTCTGAATATTTTCGAGTACCCATGAAGCTGATTGGCTGCATCTTTTAGAGGAACCATAACGCCGTCCGCATAAAAGCGACTTCCATTTTTTCGCATATGCCAACGTTTATCCTCAGACATACCCTTAGCGCGCGCCGCTTCTTTCTCCAGAATGGGTTTACCTGACACTCGATCTTCATGTGTAAAGATTACGTCGATAGGATTGCCAATAATCTCGTGTCGCGCCCAGCCTGTTACATCTTGGGCGGCACCTTCCCATTCGGTGATAATCCCAGCAACATCTGTGACGACGAACGAATAACCTTTAGCATTCTCAAAAATGAGCCGAATTCGTCCCTCCTTCTCTCCAAGCAGCGCCAGATATCTGGCGCGCTCACTCGCCGCAAGGCTTTCTGCTCTTCTACGCAGCTCAATGTAGAAAGCGACCTTTGAGGTCAGCACAACTCGATTGAAAGGTTTCGCAAGATAATCAACTGCACCAAGCGAATAAACTTTTTCAATTGGAAAGTCATCCACTGCGGTCATGAACAAAATTGGAGTATCGGGGAAACGTGATCTAATAATTTCAGCAGTTTCTAGGCCATCCATTCCGGGCATTAGAAAATCCAAAATTATTAGTGCAAAGTCGATTTTAAGTACGTGGCGCAATGCCTCCTCACCCGAAGCAGCGTGTACAAGATTCCCGCCCAGTCCATTGAGGATCGAATCTAAGCCGAGCAAATTAGGTGGCTCATTGTCTACTAATAGAATATTAATCGAGGACACGGGTTGCATTGAAAAAAATCTCTATCGACTATGGCAAACTGAAAGAAGCATTTCATCAATGCATATAATTGTGCCTTACCCAGTTGGGACTTTAGACAGTAAAAACAGCATCACCGCTTGGCAAATAAGAATCTGTTCGCTGCCTAACCGCTGCGTCATTTAACAGCCGAAACTGAAGTATCAGACTATAAAAATAAATATAACGTGCATGAAAAAAAGCACTGCTCACGGTAACGCATTCGCGGATTTCTTTTCACGATAAAACGACAAATATTCGAAACTCTTGAACTTGGAATACGGTTATCGGGAATGAAAGCTTTGCAAAAAAGAATTGGCAAGTGGCAAACAACTTTTTAAAAATTAAGGTAAGCACATATCCCTTTTTCGCAATGGCTACCTCACAGCGATCTGAAAATTGTGTTTATACTCGCCGACGCATCCAAAAAACTGCTTCACTTCAACTGCGTAAAAATATTCGGTAATCACCCGCGATATCCGCCATCTAACTCGCCAAGAAAATCTCTTCCAGCGCACAAATAAGAATTATGAAAAATTAGCTTTAGTGTTTGCTACCCAACAATGAAAAATAATTTCTACCCGTAGACTCCGTGCAGCAGCTCGCGAAATGGCGACTGCTTTCTAACTACTGGAGATACATGATGCGAACATCAATAAGACTTTTGAGCCTTACTCTTTTGCTTAGCAGCGCAACTGCAATGGCGGCAGATAACGCGACTCATAATGCGTCATCATCGGCAGCCATGAAAGGTGCAGTCACAAAAGATGCTGACAATACTGATTTGAATAACCGTGATAAAAGTGGCGAAACCTTAACTCCACAAAAGCAACCTAACACCGAGTCAGACATCGATGTTTTAGCAGCCGTGCGAAGTGCAATAGTAGACGATAGCAACCTTTCAGTCGCTGCGCACAATGTAAAAATTGTTGTGATAAAAGGTGCAGTTACATTGCGCGGACCAGTTAAAAGTGCAAATGAGAAATCTCGGGTAGAAGAACTCACGCGCAAAGTTGCTGGAGTTGTGAAAATTGACAACAAATTAGATATCGACACTAAATAAAACTTTGGAGATCTACTATGAAAAACGCCGTTTATTGTATTGCTCAAACTCGCGACCAAGCTGAAATCATCGTTGATGGTTTGAAGAATGCTGGTTTTCTTAACAACGAAATTTCTGTGCTGTTCGCTGATAAGTCGGGCACACGTGATTTCTCACACGAACAAAATACAAAAATGCCAGAAGGCGCTACAACAGGTGGCGTGGCCGGAATGGGTGTAGGTGCGGCTGTAGGTTGGTTAGCCGGTATTGGCAGCCTTGCTATTCCTGGCATCGGTCCTTTTATCGCTGCGGGTCCCATCATGGCTGCTCTTGGTGGCGCTGCTGTTGGCGGTGTTACTGGCGGAGTAGTCGGTGGACTGGTGGGGATGGGTATTCCTGAATATGAAGCAAAATTATATGACGGCAAAATCCAGGGCGGCAATTCATTGATTTCTGTTCACACAGAAAACTCTGATCAAGTAAAAGTTGCTAAGGATATCTATGAACGTGCTGGCGCCGAAGACATTCACTCTACGTCTGAAGCTAGTGCGCCTAATAAAGCGTCTAACTGAGGCTAGTTAAATGCTTTGCCTGAATTAGTTCGCTATTTTTTTTACATCCATCAAAAATTATTTCTCTGATTAAAAAAAGCGCGAATTTTTTCGCGCTTTTTTATTATCCATTCAACACATACAGTAATATTTTACCTACGTTCGAACAGAGGCTTCCAGCGCTTATTTGAGAAATTTTATCATTGGTTAATCCCAATATGTCTAGCTACTTGTATCTACAACAATGACATGCTCACCCAAGTGGTACATGTTATTTACAGCGACGTGGGCTCCAGAAATTTTACTGTATACAGAAAGGAGGAGGATGAAAGTCCTCTGCAAAGTGCGCCGGGTTGTATCAGCGGGTTCCATCTTAAGCTATGAAACAAAGTTAAAGGATAGGGACGAATCGGTTAAGGTTTTTGGTACAATAACGAATCAATTGAACGTCAAAATTTTATATTTATACTCGCGTGAAAGTTACTCTGAAATTTTTAATTTTTCTTAAAAAGAATTACATAAATATTTATTTTACGTCGATAAGCTTCCATGCTTTACAGAAGAAAAATAAATTATACGACCAATTCTGCTTCCTTAATTTCATTTTTACGCGCGAGCATCTGCTCACCCAATGCAATTAAATCCAGGCCAGATTTTCGGACCTTGGGAAACATATCTTCTTCCTCTTCCTTGACATGGTGTTCAATTTGTTCTGAAAGGACTGTAACCTTCGCATCATACAAATCTTCGCCAGGACTCATATCGAGAATCTGTGCGATTAAATCTTTAGCGCCCGCATGCTCGACTAACGCTTCATCCATCAAATCAGAATCCTTAATGGCTTCACGCACCTTTGGATAAAATATTTCTTCTTCAATTTGAGTATGCACGGTTAACTCATGGCAAATTTTGTCGGCAATAGCTTTTTTCTTCGCCTTGGAGCGATCAGTAAGTGTGTCAAATTCTTCAAATAATTTTTTAACTTCTTCGTGATCTTTAATCAATAAATCAATTGCGTCTGTTTTTTGTTGAGTTGTCATATAAGTACCTAATTCTACGTTGACTATCATGTATACCTTTAGATGTTCTCAGGTATTACTACATGAGCATCATGCGAACATAATGTTCAAAGTAAATTCCATCGTATGTTCGTTGCCGAACCGGCACTGTACATTCAAATAAATAAGAATTTTTCGCAAAAAAGAAATCTTCAAATCATAGGAGCGTAGGTATGTTTCAAATATGATTGATTTTGAATGGTATTACTAGGACATTAAATATTTTTAACTTTCAAAAAATATCTAATTTATTGATGTGGTTATGCGTGGGTAGAAAGTTTTCTATGAATTACGCAATATGCTACTTACTCTTTTTAACTAACAAGTGCTTTAATGAAATCACATCGTTAATTTCGGTGAGGACAGAATAAACGCAGTGCAATCATTTTCAGATAAAGGTTTACTAAAATAAAAACCTTGAATTTGATCGCACTTATTTTCAACTAACAAATTTAACTGCTCTTTTGTTTCTACACCTTCTGCAACCACTGTAAGATGTAGGCTGTGAGCCATAGCAATGATGGCTTTAACTATAGCGAGCGCTTCCTGACTGTCTGCCATATCCGCGACAAATGATTGATCTATTTTTAATGTGTCAACAGGAAACCGCTTTAGGTAACTCAAGTTTGAATAACCGGTGCCAAAATCATCAATACTTAAATCAACACCCAATGCTTTGAATTGCCGCATAATCGCCACGCTTTTTTCCGGGCTTCCCATCGACATGCTTTCGGTTAATTCGAATTCCAGTAGACCCGGATTTATATCGCAAGACTCAATGGCTTTTTTTACATAACTGACAATATCATGTTGTAAAAATTGCAAACCCGATAAATTTATAGCCATTGATATATTTACAATTTTCATTTCTCGCCATTTTTTTAATTGTTCGCAGGCACTGCGTATAATCCATTCCCCGATTGGCACAATCAGGCCAGACTCTTCGGCCGCTGGAATAAAACGCGCGGGTGAAACAAGTCCCAATGTTGGATGTTGCCAACGAACAAGTGCTTCCACACCGATAATAGTACCTGTCAACAAATCAACTTTCGGTTGATAATGTAATGACAATTCATCATTTTCCACAGCATTTTTTAACCGATTTTCTAATGCATATCGCTCGCTAGCTTGAACTCGCATATCCTGTTCAAACTGTTGAATATTGGATCTACCCAAACTTTTAGCGCGATTCATTGCAGCATTGGCAGCATTGAGTAAAGTGTCTGCATCAGTACCATCTTTAGGATAAATGGAAAATCCGATACTGGAGGCCATCGATATCTCTTGCGTACCTAAAATAATCGGTTGAGATACATGTTCAAATATTCTTCGAAGAATTAGCGGTGGCATTTCGCTATTTCTCATATCCTCCAAAATCAACACGAACTCATCACCACCTATGCGCGCCGCCGTGTCACTTTGGCGCAACCAGGTCAGTAAATTTTTTGCAACTGCGCTGAGTGCCTGATCCCCTACTCCACTTCCGAAAGTGTCGTTAATGTGTTTGAAATGATCCAAACCAATAAAAACTATCAATGCTTTTTGTTGGTGCCGCTCCCAGCGCGAAATACCTAGCCGAAGTCGATCCATTAGCAAGGTCCGGTTAGGAAGCCCAGTTAACACATCGTTTGTTGCCAATCGTTCAAGTTCGAGTTTTTCCAATTTTCGTTCTGTAATGTCACGCGCAATAACTTGTACCGCGCGCGTATCGCCTGTTTTAAATGGAATGCTGGTAGCTTCGACAAACACGCGTGATCCATCTAGACGAAACCACTCCTGCTCCAACAATGGTGTATCTAATCCATCAACCACCGAATTTACAAATCGTTGTTTAGCAATGTCCAGATATTCAGGCGTTACAACGTTCATGATAGACGTACCAATAAGTTGCTCATGAACTTCAGCGCCTAACAATACTAAACCTGCGTTATTGATAAACGTAAGAATGCCGTCGGTGTGAATTAAAAAAGCATCGGGTGATCGCTCAATTAAATGACGATAACGTGCTTCCCTTTCTTCTAACGAGCGAAGCAATTGCTGCGCTGAAAATGCAAGTTGTCGTTGCTGAATAAGTTCTTCAGCGGTATGCGCCAAATCATGCAAAATTGCTAACTGGGCATCGGTTAAATTTCGAGGAATATGATCAATGGAACAGAGTGTTCCAAGCGGATATCCTTCAATGGAACGAAGCGGAATGCCAGCATAAAATCGAATATTGGTTGGACCAGTCACAAAAGGATTATCAAAAAAACGTAAATCTTCTTTTGCGTCCTGGATAATAAATTCTTCAGAACCTAATAACGCATGTCCGCAAAAAGATACATCACGCGGCGTTTCGGTAGCATCAATACCAATTTTTGATTTAAACCATTGTCTCTCACCATCAATGAGCGAAATGAGTGCTATAGGAACATCAAGCGTATGCGCGACAAGCCGGGTGATACGGTCAAATAACTCTTCGTGTGGGGTGTCCAGAATGCGAGCTGAATGGAGAGCGGCCATGCGCTCATTTTCGTTTTCTGGAAAAGATGGTGCTTGCATGAATTTCCTGTCGTTTAAAATTCAATTCTTACGGCCGAAGATGAGGTTGATCACCGTCCAAGCATAACTATAGGCCAATTATATTGTTTCAATAAAATAAACTAACAACATCCATTACTATTAAATCCTTGTGTGTCTTGAATGACATAACTGTTTATTTTTCACCTCTACCATCCTCGTTTCTCAAATAACATAGCTAATGGCAGGTGGTTTATGAAATCTCCAATCTTCACATTTAATATCCTGGGTGCAGCGTTACTACTTGCTGCAACCTCACACGCGCAACAGCCAGTATCGACGCAGTTGAAAGATCCTAAAGCAGCTGACGTTGAAATCGTTGGTCATGTATTGGAGCCCAAAAAATTACCATCAAAAGATCTACTAAAAAGTCTTGCGGTGCCCAAGGGTTTTGAAATAAATGTTTTTGCTGAAGGCTTGGTAAATCCTCGCATGATTGCAGTTGCTGACAACGGAAATGTTTATGTCACGCGTCGCGATGTGGGTGATGTCATTAAGTTAGTGGATAGTGATAATGACGGCGTAGCAGACAGCCAGGAGGTCGTCGCGAATAGGCCTGGAATGCACGGTATCGCGATTGATGGCAGTACTGTGTACTTAGTTACTGTCAATGACATTTACAAAGCTGCAATTCAACCTGATGGAAAATTTGGAGCGCTGGAGCGCTTCGTGGATGACTTACCCGACGGGGGCCAACATCCAAATAGAACGCTCGCCGTGGGACCCGATGGCAAATTATATGTTTCAGTGGGATCAACGTGTAACGCCTGTGATGAAACAAGCCCTGAAAGCGCCACGATGCTGCAAATGAATAAAGATGGTACCGGCCGAAAAATATTTGCATCGGGTTTACGCAACACTATTGGATTCGCATTTGAGCCTCGCACCGGTGAACTTTATGGCATGGATCACGGGATAGATTGGCTTGGCGATAATGAACAGCATGAAGAGTTGAATCATATTGTGAAAGGTAAACAGTACGGCTGGCCCTACATCTATGACGATGGAAAATTCAATCCGCAAGACGAACCACCAGGCGATATTTCCTTGCAGGAGTGGGCGTCACGAAGTGTAAACCCTGTCGGTTTTTATACGCCACATGCTGCACCCATGCAAATGACTTTTTACACTGGCAAACAATTTCCGGAAGAATATCGAGGTGATGCATTTTTTGCGTTACGCGGCTCATGGAATAGAAAACCACCTGCGGGATATGAAGTTGCGCATGTTCATTTTGAAAATGGTAAACCCGTAAAATTTGAAGCGTTTGTACAGGGCTTTTTATCGCGCGATGGCGATCATTGGGTTCATCATGGCAGGCTCGCAGGCTTGGCTCAAACGAAGGATGGTGCCTTGCTATTCTCGGATGACACTAACGGCGTTATATACCGTGTTGCTTATACGGGCACGTCTAAAACAGGTAAGCCACTTACATCACCCACCAATTCTGAAGGCGCAGGCGTAAGGATTGCGAATGCAGAGTCAGCGGCTCCAAACGGCCCTCACCTCGCCAAACTCGCTTCGAAAATTCTGGGTACCGAAAAGCAAAAAGCATTATCGATATCGTCTGCTGTATTTAGCGATGGCTCACCTATCCCGTTAACCTTCGCGGCGAAGGGAGAAAACATTTCACCACCGCTGAAATGGGCTGCTGGACCTAAAGGAACAAAAACCTACGCGATCTTGATGGAAGATCCCGATGTCAAAGAGCAGCCACCGTTTGTCCATTGGACGATATACAACATTCCATCAAACGTTCTTGAGCTGCCGCAAGGTGTTCCTACCTTACCGGAACTATCTCATCTCAACGCAGCAAAACAAGGTAAAAATGATCAGGGATCAATTGGATACATTGGGCCTAATCCTCCATCCGCTGACCCGGCACATCATTATTATTTCCAGATCTTCGCATTGGATGCGCAATTAAATTTGCCAGTGGGTGCAAGTCGCGAAGAAATACTAAACGCTATCAAAGGACATGTTTTAGCGGCCGGTTCCACTACTGGACTTTTCGACCAGTAGAAAATAAAAAGTCCCAATTAGATTCTAATTGGGACTTTTAAATCAAGAAGGTTAACATCCAGTCAATACAGATTTCATAGGATTATTTGTTAAACCTCGCCGTGCAGTTTTAATAATTCGATTGTCGTTGTATCGCGGGTGCCTGCGAAGAAGCGGTCGAGAGCATCGATAAATAGTCGATCGGTTGGATCAGCAAACGAGAACAAGGTGAGACAAGATCTAAACTTCATCGCATCAAGCTCCCCTAAAATCAAGTTCGCATCCAGCGACTCATGAGCCAGCATTGCTTCGACAGATTCTCTAAGCCGTTGGCCTAAGATCGGGTCGGCCAGATAGGCGCGAGCTTCGGCTATATTAGCCAAGCCGTATGTCTGGGACATTGAGCTGAATCCCAGCCCCTTGAGTTGCGGAAAAATATACCAAATCCAATGAGATCGCTTTTGACCGGATCGAATTTCGCTTAGCGCGTCAGCATAGGAAGTCTTTTGAGCATCCACGAAGCGATTGAGATAAAAATGTGACACTTTGGAATACCCCGAGAGCGCTAATGCGAATAATTAGTTGATGATGACCATTAAATTAACGTTCGCTATCTGCAAAAAATTATTTACTTATCCCTTGATCAGCACGATCTGAATTAGTCGTAGGTTCGGCGAATTCTTTTGGCTCGATACGCGAACCAAAGCGTCTTGCGTACACTTGAGTGAACTCTGCCCCCATAAAAAATATTTGAGCCGAGTAATAAATCCATACCAATAAAATCACGAGGGAGCCGGGGGCACCATAGGTCGAGCCGATTTGACTTTTACCGAGGTAGAGGCCAATTAAAAGTTTACCTATATTAAATAATAACGACGTCAAAAGCGCACCGGCGAAAACATCACTCCAGGATATTTCAGCATCCGGTAAATATTTGAACATCAATGAAAATAATCCCCCAATAAGCAATACAGATACAACGAAATCTATAAAGGGCCATACGACTTCCAAGCCAGGTGCAAGCGCGCCGAGATAATCGCTAAAGGCTGCCAGGCCAGCGCTCACCACAAGTGATACCAGTAGTAAAAAGCCTATACTTAAAATCATGCCTATCGAGAGAATACGATTAAAAATAAATAATTTTATAAAGTTCCCAGGCTTCGCTTTCACTTCCCAGATTGTATTTAATGCATCCTGTAACTGAATAACCACAGCTGATGCACCAAAGGCTAAGGTAAGAGAACTTAGGATAGACGCCCACATGGTTTTGGTTTCAGTGTTGGATGCACTTGCAATCATTTCCTGTACTGACTCAGCGCCCTTCTCTCCGAGTAATGATTGCAACTGCTGAATCACCTGCCCCTTCGCCGCATCTTCTCCTAAAATCATTCCAGCTAACGCGATAATTAAAATTACCAACGCTGGTAAAGAGATTACCGTGTAGTACGCAAGTGCTGCTGCCAACCTGCTCGCCTTATCAGCACTCCATTCTTTAAACGTCTCCACAACGAGAATTTTAATATCGGCTACTTTCATTGTCTTCCTACTCTCCAGATTGAAGAGGCTCGCTGAGCCCTAATTTTTTCCACATTACTTTTGTGATCTTTTGATTTTTTTTATACTTTGCCCCTGTGTATTCACCCCAAGGATTTACATTAAGTCTTTCCAAACGCTCGTGCAAATTTGCAATATTCCACTGATCCGAATGACTAATTTTTTCCAGCTCATCACGTGCAATTGGAACTGATACTGCGAGGCCCGGGCGCGCACGTACTGAGTATGCGCAAACCGTACTTGCTCCTCGTGTATTGCGCAGATAATCGATAAATATTTTTCCAATACGATTTTTAGGACCCATCTTCGCAACGAACCGTTCTGGAATCTGTTTCGCCATAAATTCTGCAACTGCTTTCGAAAAGGCTTTGACATAATCCCATCCCGCATCGGGCGTTAGTGGCACGATGATGTGCATACCTTTACCACCGGTAGTCTTGATGAACGCTTGAAGTTTTAACTCATCGAGTAGCGAAAGCGTAAGGCGGGTGGCTTCCACAACGCTGCGCCATGGCAATGCCGGGTCAGGATCGAGATCAAGAATGAAGCGATCAGGTGCTTCGATAGCTGCCGTGGTAGAACCCCACGTATGAAGCTCAATAGAATTCATTTGGGTACATCCAACTAAACCTTGGGCACTATCGATTTGCATCAAACGGCCATGTGTTGGATCGAGCGATTTTTCCAATTGCGTAATATGGGGAATTGCCATATTTTCAGAATGTTTTTGAAAAAATTGTTCACCCGCAATGCCATCCGGTGCACGTAGTAATGAGACAGGCCGATGGGAAAGGTGCGTCAAAATAAATTCACTGATGTTTTCGTAAAATTGCGCGAGGTCGAGTTTTGTCCCGCCGCTTTCAGTATCAAGCACCCGCTCCGGATGGCTGATAGCGATTCCGGCCACATCAACCTTCCCGTTCTTCGACTTCGTCTCGGCAAATGCTTTTCTTGCAGTGGTCACTTGTTTAACATTCGATTTCTTTTCCGGCTGTTCATCAACTTGAGCGTTAATATTTTTTGGCCGCTCACGGATGATATCTTTTGCCGGCTTATCCGTTCTTAATGAAATGAACGCGGCTTGTCTTAAAACGCCCTCGCCTGTCCATTCCGCAAACTCTACTTCGCATATTAATTTTGGTTCAATCCAGTGGGCACCGCGTTTTTGTTCGCTCGTCAGCTTTGTCGATACGGGAGGTGTATCGCGCTTTAAAGTAAACATTTTTTTGTAAATGTCTCGCAACTTTTCGTCGTTAAATCCTGTGCCCACTCGACCAGCATAAAGCAGTTGCTTGCTACCAATATCTTTGTGAACTCCCAATAAAATTGCACCAAAGCCGCTGCGGCTTCCTTGCGGTTCCGTGTAACCCACGATAACGAATTCTTGCCGCAGACGACATTTTAATTTGATCCAATCATTGCTTCGACGAGATACGTAAGTGCTACCAGCGCGCTTCCCAATAACACCTTCCAACGATAACGCGCATGCACTCTGCACAATACTTTGATGATCCGCATCAAACACAGCGGAATACCGCAACGGGCCGTCATCATTATCGGCCAGTAATTTTTCCAATTGACCACGCCTCTCTTCCAAGGGCGCTTCACGCAAATCAACTCCATTCAAATACGGCGCATCGAATAAATAAAAAATAATGTCCTGACTGCCTCCAACATCAAATGCATTTTGGAGCGCTTGAAAACTCGGCAATCCATTTTCATTGAGTACGACGACTTCGCCGTCGAGCCAACTATCTTTGAGTTTAAGCGCTTCAATCGCTTTTGCCTGAATCGGCATGCGCTCGGTCCAGTCATGACCGTTCCGGGTGAATAAACTTACCTTGCCTTTTTTCACACGCGCTAACATGCGATAACCGTCGAATTTAATTTCGTATAACCAATCACCTTCGGGCGGCTCACTGACGAGCGTGGCAAGTTGCGGTGAAAATGTTTCCGGAACAGGACCTACTTTTCGCTTAATTCCCGCTGGCATTTTTTTAGCAGCGTGCTTTGCATCAACGGCGGTATCAATTGCTTTTGCTGACGTTTTTTTAAGAGTCTTTTTAACAGTCGCTTTAACGTCAGGATCAATCGTTTTGACTTTTGCAAAAGATGTTTTTGTTTTATTACCTTGCTGCTTATCCATCGGCAATAGTTCGCCTGAAATAGCGCTTTCCGGACGATCTAGCAAGACGTTGTATTCACCGGAAGGGCGAGCGACTTCATCACGCTCTTTGATAAGTAGCCAGCTGTTTTGCTTGCCACCGTAGCGGGTTTTTACGAGGGTCCAATCGCCACTCAGCTTCTCGCCAACTAACGTAAATTTTAATTTGCCTGCATTATAAATTTCTGCCGCATCGCCATGCGGCTCCCAAATGCCATGATCCCAAATGATCATGTCGCCACCGCCATATTCGCCCTTAGGAATAGTTCCTTCAAAATCAGCGTAGGCAAGAGGATGATCTTCGGTTTGAATGGCCATGCGTTTGTCTTGAGGATCTAAACTGGGCCCTTTGGGAACGGCCCAACTTTTTAAGGTTCCTTCAAGTTCCAAACGAAAATCGTAATGCAGCCCCCTCGCTTCATGTTTTTGGACAACAAAGCGCAAAGCATGCGCTTTTGGTTTTCTGCGAGGAGCTTCCTCCTCAGGTGGTTCAGGGGTAATGTCGAAATTACGTTTTCTATTATATTCACTATCGGGCCGCGCCATAGTTCACCTCTTCAGAAACGTCCTTTCAACATAAAATGCATCATGCTATTTGCCTGATGACTTTTTCGATACTCGCGTTGGTTTTTTGTCGTCTGCTTTTTTTACCGTAGTTTTAGTTGCTATCGATGTCGACGCTTTTTTCGCCGCTGGCTTCGATCTTGTTGTCTTTGTTAGGGCAGGCTTGTTATCAGATGAGGTAGTGTTATCAGCAGATTTTGTAGTCTTTTTTCCGCCACCTAAACTACGTTTTAGTAATTCAGTAAGATCAATGATATCCGCGCTTTTGCGAGGCTCTTCACCAGGTTCGGTTTCGACATCTTCGATTTTTCCCTCCGCAACTTTGGTGTCAACCAGATCCATAATTTTTTCCTTAAAAGTATCCACATACTCCGTCGGATTCCATTTTCCTTTCATGTCAGCTACCAAACGTTTTGCCATATCCTTTTCAGCTTTTGATAAAGTTGCATCGGTAGTGGCGCTCGTAAGTTCAATTGAATCGAGACCGCGTACTTCGTTTGGCCAGCGCAACAAAATTAATACCAACGCAGAGTCGATGGGCATCACGGCTGCTAAATGTTGTTTGGTATGCAAAATTACACTAGCAAGACCAACGGTTCCCGTTTCCGTCAGAGTTTCACGCAACAGTGCATACACTTTCTCGCCGCGTTTGTCAGGCGCCAAATAATAAGGAGTTTCAATGTTGGCTAGTGGAATTTCAGTGCTACTTACGAATGAAAAAATATCAATAGTTTGCGTCGATAGTGGATGCGCAGATTTAATTTCTTCTTCGCTCAGTAGAATGTATTTTCCTTTTTCGTATTGAATTCCTTTTACAATATTTTCCTTGGTAACTTCTTTGCCCGTCACTTTGTTAACTCGCTTGTAGCCCACGGGGTCCATACTGCGTTTGTCGAGCCAATCGAAGTCCACGTTATCCGACGACGTGGCCGATTGCAGTGCAACAGGAATGTGAACTAAACCAAAACTAATTGCGCCTTTCCAAATTGAACGAGCCATCACGATACCTACACTAGATTGAGTTAAAGCATTACGCCGTCGTTGTAAATGACTTTACCAAAACGTGTAATGTCCTGAATTTGGTCCAGCATCCTGTCCGCTGAATCTTCGGCATCCGCCTCCGACGCGAAATTGGGAGCGATTACCCAAAGCATATGCGCTACAGAATCAGAAGATTTTCTCTGATAGCCGATGAGGCCTGCGTAACCACTGTCATATTTCATGGCATCAGTCCACGCGGTGTAGTGACTAAATTCCTTAATCATGCGGTGCTCGATTTAGTAAAAAGACTTTCGGCCGACTTTCTTAACTTATTCGTGACGTTTGATCGAATTTGAAATACTACTCCGTATAGTTGCTGTCAAAATGTACGCTTGGACACAGACCCATACTTCATTTTCGCTATAGTTGTCATCGTTAACATCCGTGTCACATGGTGGCTCTTATAAACCAACTGAATGTATTGGAGAACAAAATGGATAATTATCATTTGAATAAAGTCGACGATCATTGGCAACTGATTAAAGAGGGCGCGAGCCGTGCTTCTAAAACTGGTGCCACTAAAGAAGCAGCAATGCAACAAGCGCACGATTTTCTTGCGGATAAAACGGCATCTTTAAAAATCCATGGCGCAGATGGAAAAATTCAAGAAGAAAGAACCTACCCGAGAAGTAGTGACCCGAAGAAAACAAAGGGCTAATGTTTTACTCCGGCGTTTTTACCGTGATGACTTGGTTTATTTTTGAGAAAGCTTCAATGATGCATTGAAGCTTTTTTAATGGAAGTTTTCAGCCAATATTCCTTTTCCATTTAAGATTAATATTCTGACCTGAATTCTCTCACAGGAAATTTTACGCTTTTAAAAAATAGCGACAAAATATCATGCGACCCTATTATGTGCTCTGTGAAATTCCGAACCTACACGCCGATTGTTTTAACGTAATGTGCCGTGGCAGCATGATGTTCCGAGTGCGTTAATTCAACTAAGGTAGGTAATTTATGAGCATTCTTAAAAATATATTTGATAAAATCTTTCATCCGCATGCGGGTACATCGTCACCTTCTCAGCCAGCTTCTGCTTCAGCCCCCGGAGTACTAGTTTCATCGGCAACGAATGCACCCGCGCAAAATGTCACGCCGATTTCCGAAACAGATGTGGAAAAAGTTCTGACTGATATTGCAGCCAAGGCCGGGCAACCTTTGAACTGGCGTACATCAATCGTTGACCTGCTTAAACTATTGAATATAGATCCGAGCTTGCAGTCACGTAAAGACCTCGCGCAAGAACTTAATTATTCGGGTGATACGAACGACTCTGCATCAATGAATATTTGGTTGCATAAGCAAGTCATGAATAAGCTTGCTGAAAATGGCGGAAAAGTACCTGCTGATTTAAAAGACTGATTTTTGGTCTGGCTTCAGAATTGCTTACATCTTTGTAAGCAATTTTAAATTTTATTACGTGAATAAATCCCACTAGTAAAATGTGTTGCTTTCACGCAAGTCGATGAAACTCACTCCTACTCCGAGCAAGCGACCTGAATAATTCAATTAATGACATAGGTTATTAACGCGTAATACGATGTAATTAATGCTTTTAAAAAGGGCAAATTTCATAGTCGACCAGTTTGACGTTGTCGCTGTTTGATTTGAACAGCCGACCTCCCTCTATGATTGCAAGAACTGAGTACTCGTGTGAGGCGTCCTTAAAATGAGGTCCAGAAATAATAACCCCCGTTAACTTCTCAAGATGTGCCAAGTCAGCTGGGCAGTCTGCTGAACCGAAAAGATGATTGATAATTTCACATTTATTTCCAACTAACATATGTCGTCTCCAATAAATTAAGCGTGATCGTTTACGTTGCTTCTCAACGAGCTTGGCACGCTCGCCAGGAAAAATAATTACATTGTTTTCCATATCAATTTTCTGCCTATCTAAAACTGCGTGATTTGAATTCCAGTTCTTCTAATCGATGACTGTAGTCGTCAATTCTGCCCGCAATAATATGAATCACCGGCACTTCAGAATCTTCAGTTGCGATTTCAATCGTGCCTGTAACAACAACGAGTTTTGCAGTCATAATTGTTTTGCGAAAATTTTCTTGTAGGCTCGCCCAAACAACCACATTGATATCGCCCGTTTCATCTTCGATGGTCAGGAACATCGTGCCTTTCGCAGTGCCGGGTCTTTGCTTACTAATAACAAGTCCTGCAACGCGTACAAACCCGCTTGATTTAAGTCGAGATAAGCCAGATTTTGTCGTGCATCTTTTGAATGGTTTTTCTTGTCGTAATAAAGACATAACGTGTGGTCTAAGCGAATGACCTAAACTTCTAAAATCATCGAGCACATCTTTTTCTATGGTGGGTGCTTGCGTAAATAATGATTGCTGCACACCAGAAATTGCGGGCTCTAGGAGAATTGATGTTGGTTCAACGGCCGAAGCCTCCCAATGCGCCTCATGTCGATTACCACTTATTTGCGCAAACACATCTGCCGCTGCAAGGCATTTCAAATCTGCATTAGTCAGATCACTTCGACGCGCAAGATCCTGAATGGACGTGAAAGGATTGTCGCCTCGCCACGCTGCAATTAATTGCATTTTTTCAGTGTCAAATCCGTTGATTTCCCTGAAGCCCAAACGAACGCCCCAACATTGATTTCCTTTGCGATCACGAGCAATTTCGAGAATATTGTCGCAATCACTTTTGTTAATCTCCACGGGAAGCAAAGGTATGTTATGACGAGCTGCGTCATTAAGTAACTGCGCTGGTGCGTAGAATCCAAGCTCCTGACTATTTAAAAGCCCGCAGAGAAATGCTGCCGGGTGATGGCATTTAAGCCATGCACTTGCGTAAGCAATTAATGCAAAACTTGCAGAATGCGATTCAGGAAATCCGTAACCGCCGAAGCCTTTGACTTGCTCAAACAAACGCTCCGCATATTGTGCGGTGTAACCATTATTAAGCAGACCTTTAATAAATTTATCTTTGAATGTTAATAATTTCGAATCTTTACCCCAATTTGTTATCGCACGCCTTAGCGCATCAGCCTCACCGCCTGTAAATCCAGCCGCAACCATCGACAGCTTCATTACCTGTTCCTGAAAAATCGGAACACCCAAAGTTCGTTCCAACGCCGACTTTATCGCATCACTGGGATAAGTAATTTCCTCTTTGCCGACGCGCCGCCGCAAATAAGGGTGCACCATGTCGCCTTGGATGGGACCAGGACGAACGAGTGCAATTTCAATAATTAAATCGTAAAAATTTCTGGGTCTCAAACGCGGTAACATCGTCATTTGCGCGCGCGATTCGATTTGAAATACACCTACAGTATCAGCCCGACACATCATGTCGTAAGTCTGAGGATCTTCTCTTGGGATATCCTGTAAACATTTAATCGTTGAATCGTACTGACTAATGCACTCCAATGTTTTACGAACAGCGGTAAGCATGCCAAGGCCCAAAATATCGACCTTAATTAGATTCATTGCTTCCAAATCTTGTTTGTCCCATTGCACGATAGAGCGATTAGCCATGGTCGCGTTTTCTAACGGAACGATATGACTTAATTTTTCATGTGAGATGACAAATCCACCAGGGTGCTGGCCAAGGTGGCGAGGAAATTCCTGAATTTGATGAACTAATGAATAAAATTCTTTGAGTATCCAACTGTCGACTTTTAATCCTAAAGCTTCACAGCGCTTTGCTAAATCAATTTCTCGATCCCAGTAAGACATCGACTTTGAAAGATGATCAATGAGCGATAGCTCAAGTCCCAATGCTTTACCAACATCACGAATTGCGCTCTTTGGTCGATAGTAGGCAACTGTCGCCGTTAACGCTGCACGTTCGTGCCCATATTTTCTGTAGATATATTGAATAACCTCTTCGCGTCGCTCGCTCTCAAAGTCGATATCAACATCCGGCGGCTCATCACGCTCCCTGGAAATAAATCGTTCAAATAACATCGAAATTTGTTTGGGTGCAATTTCCGTGAGGAACAAGCAATAACACACTATTGAGTTTGCAGCTGATCCGCGTCCTTGGCAAAAAATATTTTCCGACCGTGCCCACTCTACAATGTCATGCAAAGTCAAAAAATAAGACTCATAAACTAATTCTTGAATCAGCTCTAGTTCTTTTTCTATTTTTGCTACCACAGATTTAGGCACACCACCTGGCCATCGTATGGGAATACCTTTTTTTACCAGATTCGATAAATGATCGATGGGAGTAGTATTCTCAGGGACCAATTCAGCTGGATACTGATAGTGCAATTCAGTCATAGAAAAATTGCATAAATCAGCGATGACAGCACTCTCTTCCAATAGCTCAATGGGATAAAGTTGATCTAATAATTCAACCGGTTTTAGATAAGCTTCGGCATTCAGTTGTAAGCATGTACCTAACTTTGTGACAGGAACTTTTTCACGAATAGCAGTGATGACATCCTGTAAATTTTTACGAGATTTTTCATGCATCAATGCTTCGCCGCATGCTACGAGCGGAATATGCTTAGTAAGACCTATGGTTCGCCAACGAATAAACTGTTCACATTCGGTACCGTCGAGCTGATGATTAATACCGATCCATAATCGTTGTTTGAATATTGTTTTTAATAAATCTGCAATTTCATCAGCGGTGTGCCTGGCTTTATCCGTTAAACCTATCCAGATGATTAAACAATGCTGAAGCCGGAAACGGAGATCATCAAAATGCGCAATATATTTTCCTTTTTTTGCACGCATTCTCGTGAGTGTAATGAAATCTGATAATTCGGCGTATGCTTGTTTTGATGGTGCTATCGCAATGAAACGAACACCGTTTGTTAACGTGAAACGGCTGCCCACGATCAATTTGAAATTAATTTCTTTGGCAACAACGAACGCTTTTACGATACCAGCAAATGAACATTCATCCGTGATGGCAATAGCATCGTATCCAAGCTCCGCCGCCTGACGAACATATTCGCCCGGATGCGAAGCACCGTATTGAAATGTAAAATTGGTAATCGTGTGTAAGTGTGCGTAACTCATAAATCACACGAAGATTCCTTGCACATACCACTGTTTGGTATTGTTATCTTTAAACACCCATAACCTGGAGTCGTCATGACGTTTTGCTAAATAGTAATCGCGCGCGACCGGTTGCGTGCGCCAGCCAGCACGCACACGACGCGGCGACGTGAGCAATTTTAAATAGCCTTTCCAGTAAAGTCCGTTACGGCGAATTTCAATTAGCGCGGGTGTTGGCAGCATCCATGCTGGTTTTAGAATGTTGTGGTAGATTGCAGGAATCTGTTGATTACTTTGTTGATTGAAAGGAATTTCTACATTGCATTCTTCAGGCAAGAAGCTATCGTGATAACTCAATTTTGTGATCGCTGTTTCACCCAACAATGCTGATAATTTTGCAAGCGTTACCGTAAGATCGGGACTGCTTACCTGCTTTTTTCCCTCATCAAACACTAGAAGATTATTACGGCGTTGCACTGGAAGTGTGTGCGGACACTCAAGTGTAATGGTATCGACTTCAAATGGAAGCTCGCGCGCCTCGACTTGAATCATAGTTAATTTAAACCACAACTCCCAATGACTTTGGGAACTATCGCAATACACACTCATTAATTCCTTTTGCCGGTGAATATCACTTAATACCCATTCAATTCTTTGACATTCTAGTTGTCGCTTGCGTAAAAAATTTGTAAGCCGCTCAAGCAATACTTCGATAGGCCATTTCAAAAACTCTGTATTGCTGGTGGGATATTCCAATTCAAATGTCTCGATAAACTTTTCTTCCGGTATAAATACTTCGGCAGGTCTATCAAATAAAGCAGCCTGTTCAAAATCATGTTCGATCCCGAAAATACCAGCGACCGCTTTTGCAAATTCTTTACCGAAGCGCCTTTTAATCGTGCTGATGGATTGCCTTTCTACCTGACGGCTAATATCAGCCAAGGTAACAAAACCTGTTTTTTCTAATGACTCAACTGCCTCAGGAAATTCATGAAGCAACTGAATAGGCAATGTATTTAATTGATTGATAAAAAAGTTTACGTCATCGACGAATGTAGTTTGATTCGTGTGATGTGACAGGAGCCATGCCGCGCCCTTCGTATGCGAAGACCTAAGGCGAACGGGAAATTTGTTTTGATTAATGACTTTTTAATTAATGGAACGAACGAGTCCAATCCATTAAACAATCGCAGGCTGCTCGCGATTTCGAGTAACACACCGCCCTCTGCCACTTGTACTGGAAAATAAGTCTCGATGTATGGAGTGAATTCGTACATGCGTTGTGAAAGTTCTTTTAGCGTTTGCACCTCACAATTTCTGTCACGCGATAGACATTCCGCACCACTCATCAATGTCGCGGTGGTCATGTCCATACCGATTCGCGCGCCCTCGCCATACGCGTTATCGTTCACACAAACCACTTTTTGCGTTTCGATTACTACACAGGGTTCGGCCTCATCCCCTAAGAAGCCCAGAGCATGCAACGGCAGTAGCGGCAGCCGCACCGCCAACCACAGCTTCGGTGGCGGTTTGTGTTCACTGTTACGAGACATGATTATCGTCGGCGCAGTGGAATGACAGTCGCCAGCTTGCGCCGAGGCGCAGATGCAATGCCGGGGATTTCAATTTCGTTGAGTCGGTGAAGCGGCAAGTGACCATCGAGTCCTTCACGCAGTGGCAAACGTACAACTGTATCGTGGCTTTCAAGCATGCCTCGCTGCTTGAAAATCGAGAGTTTTAAGTCCTGATGCTGGACACCAAGAGCCAAGCGTAAGTTTGCAGGAGAGCTTTCCTTCTGAGCGCCCGATGGGCGGAATAGGGAATAGACATTTTCGAAGCTCGGTGTAGGTTAGCGACTCCTTTGGCTGCCAAGCGAGTAAAGCACCGCACTCTGAGGAGCGCGCAAGCTCAACAAACGCGTTTACAAAGGCAATTTTATTGGCGGTACGAACAATGTAGAGCCGGTTGAGATCAATCCCCATTTCAACCAAAGCGGGACAGAACGGCAGCATTGGCGGGTTGAGTAAAAAGATAGGCCGATGCTCTTTGGCTAACGGCGCTCCAAGCAAAACCCACTCAGCACTTAGTGACCCCTGTTGGCAAATCTCCAGCAAGCTGCCAGTCGGCCAACCGCCTGAAAGCACCCCATCCAACGACTCATGCCCCGAGCCTAAAAACTCTTTTGCAGCTACCCGTTTAGCTTTGCCCACCCAGATGTCGTCCCGCTCAAGAAGCTGAGCAAGATCGGTTGGGTTGTCAAAAGTGAACGGTGGAGTTTCCATAACTTGAAAGTCATACTGTGTGCATGTACAGTAGTATAAGCTCCCGATCTGGGAAGCGGTCAAGTAAAGACTTAGAACATTTGAGGTTAGTTTTTGCTGGCAGTTATAAGGTGATTGAAAAGCAATTTGTTATATGAGGAACAATTTATGTGTGGGCGATTGTTTACAAAGGCAGAAGGCGCGCGGGAAATACTGGCTCTTTTAGGATTGCCCGGAATGGACTTGCCTGAATTAAACAACCAGACTCCCACCGAAGAACTGCCCTTCGTTTTTGTCGAGCGAGGCCGAGTTGTGTTGAAGCCGATGCGTTGGGGTTTGCATCCTCAATTTGCTACAGGTGAGCCCAACTGGGAATCACGCACTCACAATGCAAGAATTGAAAATGTCGAAACATTGCCAGCCTATCGCGATGCGATTCGCAGTCAGCGAGGTTTTGTGCCCGCTGCGGGAATCGTTGAGTGGAGACATGTAGGAAATGTTGCCGAGCCGTTTTACATTGACTGTCCGGATCAGCCTCTAGCACTTGCGGGTATCTGGGACATTTGGGATGGCCGCATTTTTAGCTTTTCGTTAATTACTCAGCCCGCAGATGATACCTTTGGAAAAATTCACCCAAGAATGCCGCTGACATTAAATAAAGAACAACTCATGCGTTGGATTGATCCCAAAGAAAATGCGAGTCGATTATTAAAAGAATTCCAAGGGAGTTCTTTGCCATTGCGCTTCCAACAAGTTGATTTTGCAGTAAATAACTCTCGAAACAAACAACCCGTTGTTTACGTTGAAAACCAGCCCCAGCAGGCCGCATTGTTCTAAAAATTCTTATCATTGCCATAAACATCAATTAATCGCGTCCAGTAAGATTTGAGAACGAGCTGGTTGTCATGATAATTTTTAGATTACTACACACTGGTTTCCAGTGAAATTTTATAGAGTCGAATAGTGAATGAAAATATTTTTTGTAATGCTTTTAATAATGAGTTCAACCGCATTTGCAGGTGAAACTAAATACGGTGATGTTGTAGCTTCTGAAATAGGCACCGTATATGACGGCGATACATTCTTTGTCAATATAGCGTCATGGCCTCCAATAGTAGGATCACATATTGGGATTCGTGTTAACGGTGTTGATACGCCCGAGATGAAAGGTGACTGTCAAAGGGAAATTCAGTTAGCGCGAAAGGCTAAGCAATTTACGGTTAATTTTTTGCGTACCGCAAAAGTTGTGCAGTTGAAAAACCTAAAGCGAGATAAATATTTTAGGATCGTAGCTGATGTATATGGTGATGGGAAAAATCTTACCGATGCGCTAATTAAAAACGGGTTGGGTTACGAATACTTCGGCGCAACTAAGAAAAGTTGGTGCAACTAACTGCGATAGATTCAAGCGATCTCCTGATGAAATAAATTTCTGAAATACAATTGAACATGTGAATAGTAAGCTTATATATCCGAATAAATTCAGACATATAAGCAGCGAAACACCCGTTCTAAGCATCTGACTTAAAGAGTTGTGTAGCATCTTCGCTGCGCTAGGGTTTAGGTTTGTTAAACTCTTGCGTTTGATCATTAAACAAATCAGGATATTTTTCAAATTCACCGGCCCACCCGTCAAACCATTTGGCGGATTCATCTGATTCATCTGGATGTGGATTAGTGTTGTAGTGCTGCTTATTTTGAAACGCTGTTCGTCCGTCTTCATAGGAAGTAGGAAATCTATACAATCCTTCAAATGCTGCAATTGACTCGACATGTGCTTCCCACAAGTGCTCTTCAACATCAGCTCGTGCAAGCTTTACCAAACGACTCAACGCTGGAGTTTTCATGATATAAAATGGATCACTGTCTATCATTGCATCAACGCGATATTCAAATCCGTTTACCAGACTGTCCGATTCATCTTTTGCTGAAACAACATAAAAACGCTTACCTAATTCTGTTTTAAGATCAACATGAATTTTGATCCATTCACCATTAAAATAAAATGCATCTGCTACCGCCATGGGCTAAACCCCCTACTCCGGAATTCATATCATTTGCGCACTCAATATGTGCCGACGAAGCATATTTTCCAGGGATCATGCTTCGATATCAACAATGCCATTCATTCACAAAATCCGTCGCTATTTTATGAAAGCAAATGCTAGTCAATTATCTTGGGGCTTGGAAGGAGCTACAGCAGTTAGTAAATATTACACGCTATTACACAACGGCTAATTTCCACCTCATCAAATTGACATCAAAAGCATCTTCGACATACACTTTATTAAAGTTTGGACATCAAAATAATTCAACAGCCATTGGAGGGTAAAGTCATGTCACCCAGTCATCAAACAACCTTCTTCAACGCTTTCCATTAAATTTTTCGATAAGTGCATCACCAATGTTTTTACAATTATCCTCATGCGTGAGGCCCGCTTTGTGCCCAAAGCGGACATCATGTTTTGCTGGCATTTTTGCCCAGCGAGTCAATTTTAAGTGGGTCTGGAGATTATCTCGGAAATAGGTTTCAGTTCACATTAGATCATGTATTAACTTTATAAATGTTTAATGATAGGAAAATATCCTTTCAACCCAAAGAGTTATTCTCCTAACGAATCATAATTGCAATATTTTGGGTTAAACTTTGAAAAAATAACTACGCCTGATCAAGTTGGAGATATGTTTTCTTGAGTGATCTTTATGGTTGGAACTACGGACTAAATTATATCTAGGAAAAAACATGCACCAATACAAGTATAAAAAAAGCTATATTCATATTTTTAAAAATTTTCTTTTAAAAATTTTAAGAATTAAAAATTCGCCGATTTCTTCATCAAATAGATTGAGCTTTTTTGCGCTGACGCCAGTAAATAGCGCCGATGAGGATATGGTATATGAGATTGCGTTAAATCAAGCTCTTAAAGATCACGACGTAAAGAATATCGCGATCACTGGATCATACGGAGCGGGAAAAAGCAGCATCATAAAAACATTCTTTCATAATAATGGAAAACTAAAGCCTGCATATATTTCACTCGGTACTTTTCACTCGCAAGGAGGTACTTTAGCAAAGCAAAAACTACAGCTAATAGAGCGAAGCATTCTGCAACAATTATTTTATTCAGTCCCTCAAGCATCTCTTCCACTTTCGAGATTTAAACGTATTACAGATCCAAGCGAATATATAATTTTTCAATATGTAGTGCTATTAGGAATTTTTTCATTCCAAATATGGTGCCACCTACACGGTGGTAACCCGATATTGCGCATCCCTTTTGAGGGTGAGGTGTTCGCTATTCCCATGGCATCATGGTACTCAATATTTAATATTGCGAGCGTGACTATAATTGGTATATACCTGATGACACAGATATCTAAAAGTGCGTTGAGCTTATCGGAGCTCAAAATGAATATTCATTCCGCTGAGATAACTGTTAAAAACTCTGCAAATGCTTCTGTATTAAACGATCATCTTGATGAAATCTTGTATTTTTTCCAAAGAACAAAAACAACAATAGTTGTATTTGAGGATCTAGATCGTTTTAAGTCTGCGGAAATATTTATACGTCTGCGCGAATTAAACTCAATTTTAAATTTTAATGGTAGAGCTTCAAGTCCGATTAGATTTATTTACGCGGTGAGAGATGATCTTTTTTCAAATAAAGATAGAACAAAATTCTTTGACTTTATAATACCGATCATACCTATCGTCAGCCCAACAAATGCATACGATTTGGTTAGACAAGATTATCCACACTTGGTTAAATTTGATAATAACTTTCTGAGGCAGATATGTCTATTTTTCGATGACCTTCGATTGCTTCGAAATATATTCAATGAGTTCCAAATTTACAGCGAAAAGCAAAAAGGACTTCATCTCGACCCGAGCAAGCTCCTTGGATTAATTGTCTATAAGAATTATCATCCAGACGATTTTTCAAACCTACATTGTAATGTTAGTAAGGTATTTAAAATATTTAACACATGGAAAATTGAGACCATAGCAGCTATCACTGTTCAATTAAATAATGAACTATCAAAATTAAATCTAAAAATTTCTTCCAGCGGTGCAGAGCAAGAGATTTTAGTTAAAAACTTAAACCTTTTGTACGGGGCTGAAGTTTTAAGAAAATCATTGGAAAGTCACTCGAATCCAAATTTAGTAGTAAAATCTAACGGAGAGATTTTTTCGATTAATCAACTTTTAGATGGCTCTAGCACAGAAACAATTTCACGAGCTAGTAAATTTACAGTTCATCAATCAGGAAATACTCAATACGCAGTGTCAACTATTGATTTTTCGGAGATTGAAAATGCAATTGATAAATCAAAGTCATATGAACAAAGATTAGACGATGTAAAACTAAAAAGTGAATCTCGATCCAAAAAAGCTCTCGAGAAAGTTACTGATATTAGAGATAAGTTAGATAAAATAAATAGGCTAACGATAAGGGAAATTTTAATAGATTGGCCAACAGTCTCCTTCCCTAACGATCAATCAGAATTATTAAATTACCTGCTAAGAGAGGGCTATATTGATGAAACTTACCTCGATTATGTCTCGCTTTTTTTCCCTTCTTTGATCACACAGGCGGATAAAAATTTCATTTTAAAAATCATGGGTAGAAAACTCCCTGAGTTCGACTACCACTTAGATAAAATAGACGCTATTTTGGAATTTTATCTTTCTGAGGAAAATCTGAGCGTCAAAACAGTTTTGAATTTTTGCTTGGCAGACTATTTTGTAAGTGGGGAGAATAGACATCACAAACATCGCTCAGCATTCATTAATCTCATTTCAGACGAATCTGATTCATCTATTCAGTTCAATCGCAGCTATATAAGGAGAGGAGCCAATCTAGATCAGTATTTGCCTGTGCTAGCAAATTTCTGGAAAAGTTTCTTGAAGTATTTTATCGACTGCAATGATGAAGACATTATACAAAAATGCTTACCATTTATTGAAAAAATACCTGATTGCGCAGAGTCGACAAATGCGTTACAAACCTATCTTTCATATAAAAGCGCTCCTATCGAGTTTTTGAAGAACGCAATGGGAGATGATGACAATAAAATCAAAGAACTGCTGCTACTGATTAGGCCTACTTTTTGGAATCTAGATTGTCCGCCGAACTCTACGGATCTCTTAAATTCAATTGCAGAATCAGAGTTTTATGTTTTCAATCAAGAAAATGTAGTTTTGCTTATTAACATAAATCAACCTGATGAACAAAAATTGACATCGTTGGGTACCTCACCATTTAGCAGGATCAAAGCTTCAAAAATAGAGTACCTTTCAAAACAAATGAACAAGAACTTACAAGTTGCAGTTGATTTTCTTTTACCAAAAGAACAATTAGATGAGCCCGAAGAAATTGTCCTTAAACTATTAAACGGTAATATAGATGAAAACGCAAAAAATAAGATTATTTTGACGTGTGGAACCCGAGTTATAGATCTTAACAAAGTTAGAGATAAATCTAGATGGAAAATGCTTCTAGATAATAATAAGATCGAACCCAAATGGAAAAATATAATAGCGTATCTATTAAACGAAGAATGTGGTCCAGACACGTCACTTGCGAATTTCATAAATATTGAAAATCACTTTATGTCGTTATCGAAAGACACAATAGATTTAGATTCCGCATCAGCAAATGATAACTGGAGTAATGCTTGGGATGTTCTTGTCGGATGGGACGAGCTTACTGATGAGGCATATGAAAAGCTTTTAAGTTGCTTTGAGTTTGTGTTAGAAGATCCGGTAAATGACATATCGTCTGGAAAAATACTGTCTCTCATTAATCATAAATGTTTTGCAGTTACAACTTCTATAATTGAGTTTCTAAGTGATGTTCCAGAAGTGTTTGAAATATATCTTTTAATGATGGCACAAGAAATATCTGAAAGCGATGAGGCATCGTTTCAACACCTATCGATTGATGACTTGGAATATTTGATTACATCTGATATCGCTATTGAAATTAAACGTAATTTGTTAATTCGCATTAATGTGACAATGATTGAAGACTCGGAAATAATTCAGAATGCGATCCCGGAAATATTTTTAGGAAAGAAAGTTCCTGAAAATCTGTTTAATACTCTTTTTTCAAACCTTTTGAGAACCGATAGGGCGGTCCAATTGTTAACTACCCAAATCCCTTATATTGACAAGGAAGAGGTTATTCTGAAGACTGGTTTATTAAACGAGGAGCTTCGTGAGCTTTTTGATAACTTAAGAAGTAAA
>Ga0247741_1000246_pt1 | contig 34140 bp, 25 predicted proteins | sample UWRJL213509R2_FD_180945 | JGI IMG/M metagenome (GOLD analysis project Ga0247741, IMG submission 180945) | Plant litter microbial communities from Arlington Agricultural Research Station in Wisconsin, United States - UWRJ-L213-509R-2 | ecosystem: Environmental > Terrestrial > Plant litter >... | reverse complement strand
GCTAGCCAAATCTTTATCAACATTACCAATAACAACACCCAACCAACCGCGATCTACACGCCCTTTGTCTTTCAATTGGCTGACAACATCAATAGCGACTGATGATGGAATTGCAAAAGACAAACCCACTGAGCCACCTGAGGGTGAATAAATTTGTGAGTTGATGCCCACAACTTCGCCATCCATATTAAATAAAGGGCCACCAGAATTGCCGGGATTTATGGCAACGTCAGTTTGAATAAACTGGACGTAATTGTGTTCAGACGGAATGTTCCGACCAATCGCACTTACAATACCGGCGCTCGCAGAATAGTCCAAACCAAATGGCGAGCCTATGGCAACTACCCATTGCCCTACTTTTAATTTTTCATTTTTTGCCAGATTAAGTTGTGGTAAATTTTTTGCTTCAATTTTTAGTAAAGCTATGTCGGTGCGCTCATCGGTACCAATTAATTTAGCGTCGAACTCGCGTTCATCGCTCAGAATAATTTTTATTTCATCCGCGTCGCTAACGACATGATTATTGGTCAGTACATAACCGTCACTGGAAATAATAAAACCGGAGCCAAGTGAACCGTGCTCTCTTTGCGGAACTTGGTGTTGCTCTAAAAGTTGTCGAAATATTTCAGGAACGTCTTGCAGTTGATCATTAGGGCTTTGTCGAAACTGACGCGCTTCACGCGCCTTGGTGACCGCAGTAATTTTTACAACTGCAGGAGATGCCTTTTCAATTAAATCGCTAAAATCGGGAAGCTGGGCAGCCTCAACCGAACCAACCATTAAACTTGCGGATAATAAAAATAAACCAAAAATACGTGATACCAATTTCTTCATAATGACCTCTAATGAGATAAAATCCATAGCACAGCACAGCTTGTATACTGGTTGTGACTCGGGTAATAGGACAGGAGTGATTAGAAAAAATTCCGCGTGCTGGTAAAAAATTAGCGTCGCTTTAATATTATAAAAAAAAGCTTCAGGCTATCGCAAGATGGTTTCGAAGATCATTTCGACGATGAATTCTAAAGTGAAATTAAAATATGTGAATGATTACTGAACTGAAAGCTCATCTGCGCCTAACCTGATGATCGATTGTCACTAATATATGATTTTATTTAAGAATATCTAACCCCTCTACCATGCGGCTAATTTCTTCTGGTGACATTTTTCCACTGCGCGATGATGAACTATTGTTGATTGCTGCACTAACACTTGCATCCGACTTTTTAGTTTCAACCAGCGCTTTTCCCGCAGCAGCTTTTTCATCAGCTTTGCGATTTTCTTCTTCCTTCTTCATAAATTCTTTATGCGTTGCTTCATCTTCCAATCGCACTGTAACGCGACGGTTTTGTGCTCGGCCCGCATCAGTTTTATTATTGGCTATCAAAAATTTATCCGCGTGCCAACGGGTGGTTACCTTGTCAACCGCCACACCGCGCTCCGTTAAATATGTAGTTACCGATTCTGCTGCTTGTCTGGAAGCGGCTTCGCGAGCTTCAGCTGTACCTGAATTATCGCTATGTCCATCCACAAATACGCCTACCACATTTGCATCCGCCTTAATGTAGCGAGCAATTTTATTCAAATCGGTTTTATTATTAACCGTTAACCCAGTTGATTTCTCGGAGTAATTGATTGTGGTGCGTGCGATCTGCGCAAACGTGTAGGGGATAATATCCGCAATGCATTGTTGATAGCTTTTATAGGCTGACGCGAAATTTTTTGCCGTTAATATAACTCTGGTAACCGCTGGGCTTGAGGACAAAGTAGCAACAGATTGTGATGTGTACATGAGGTTCACCCCTGCCGAAAGCTGAATTACTACAGCGGCTATTTGTGCAGAGTTAAGCGTAATAGGTTGTTTGCCAGCAATGGCAGTTACATCCCCCACATGAACGGGAAGGACATCACTACGCCAAACAGGCGGGAAGGTTTCAAGGGTAGCTTGACCCACCGGAAAAACTACCTTGCCCAAGGTTTCCAAATAAAATAGCTCGCCACCGCCCGCTTTGCGTGAAAAAACCGCTTTGCCGAAGATAGGAATGTTATGGTTCAAGCTGCACGCAAAGGGGCTAGATATAGTTTTCCACTCAGAGCTGCTCAGATCTGCAGTGTAAATTTGCGCATTGGCAAAGCTGGCAGACAAGAGACCAACCACTGTCAAAAGATGATGAGAAAAGCGCGAGCTAAAAAACATTGAAATAAACCTGATACCGAATTACCTAGTGGATTCAGTATAGACAAACGAATCACACCTGCTCGTAGTAATGCTAGAAGATTTGATATGCAAAAAATTAACGCGCCGATTTATGACAGTAAAGGTTTGATGCGCTCGATACCCGTGCGACTAATCGGTAATTTGACGCCACTGTGCAGAATAATAACTTGTGAGTCTTTACTAATACGCTCTAAACCTTTAATCGCACTTAGCTTTGCAATATAGGATCTATGAATACGAATAAATTCTGCACTATTTAATTGTGCTTCCAATGCGGAAAGACTTTGGGTTTTGAGAACAGATTTATCTTGCCAGCAGATACGAATGTAATCATCCTCCGCTTCAATATAATCAATATCTGCAACCGGGATAATATGCGTCTGGCCTCTATCGCGAACGACAATGCTTTGCACTTTATTATCTTTCACTAATGCAGACATTGCCAAGCGATCTGGATCAAGTTGTTTTTTTGCCCGCGCTATGGCTTCATCAAAACGTGCTTGTGAAAAAGGTTTAAGTAAATAATCTACGGCATGAAGATCAAACGCTTTAAGCGCATACTGATCATAGGCTGTCGTAAAAATAACGCCTGCTGTGCGACCAGTTGCTTCAAGTACTTCAAGCCCACTTAATTTTGGCATATGAATATCGAGCAAAATTAAATCTGGTTCATGTTTAAAAATTTCATCAACTGCAGACTCACCATTATTGCACTCACCAATAATCTCTATGTCGTCGTGACTCGACAGATACTCACGCACGAGTCGGCGTGCTAGCGGTTCATCATCAACAATTAATAAACGCATAGACATGAATGAACGCTCTTCAATGAAAATAGGTATTTAAAATTTACGCATATTCAAACGGAATAATAATTTCAACGCGAAATATCGCTTGCGATAATTGCCAACTGACCCGCGCACGTTCGCCATACAAATTATGAAAACGTTCTTTAAGATTTCTAAGCCCTGTTGCCGTACCGCTCGCAGCGGAAGGTTGCGAGTCTGTGGGGTTGCTAATTGCAATATATAACCACGATTCATGCAAACGGCTAAGTATTGTAACAGTGCCACCATTTAGCATATTGCTAATACCGTGTTTAATGGCGTTCTCAACTAATGGTTGCAAAAACATGGGAGGAACCTTGCCAACCAGACAACCCTGGTCAATATCAATTGCAGTTTTAAGATGATCGCCAAAACGATTTTTTTCTATCGCTAAATAGTGTTCACATAATTCCAGCTCTTGGGCCAGAGTAATTTTCGAATGCGCACTTATGGCTACAGACTTTCTAAAAAAATCACTTAATGCTATCACCATAGCGCGCGCCGCTGAAGCATCTATGGTGGTGAGCGCGCTAATGGAGTTTAAACTATTGAATAAAAAATGCGGATTAATTTGACTGCGAAGAACTTGCAATTCAGCATCGCGTGCAAATAATTGTGCCGCTGCTTTTTTCAATTCGGCGTCGCGAATATTTTCCATCGCGATAAATAAATCATGGGTGAGCAGCGATACCAAATAAACCAAACTCGCCATAAAAAAAAGAAATACGGCCAATTGGGGTGTTATTACAATTCCAGCCCAGCTGACATCAATATACAAACTAAAACTATTTATAAGCAAACATAAACCTACCCAACAAACTGCAGACAGCAATGAAGCAGCACCAAAAATAAAAATCATATTCGGCAATTTGCGATTTGTTAATGGGTAAGCGCGACAAACATAGTAAGCGGAAAGAATAATAAAACTGTAAGCTCCCAGCGCAGGTACTGCAAATAGCAAAGCGGCGATCCAACTGCCCGCGTCAATTAAAACCAATACCCATGCAAGCGCAGCCCCGGCAATTTCCCACGCAAGAACATACCAAAGCAAACTGCGCCATTGAGATAAAATAGGATGCATATAAACTCATTTATTAGCTGTTAGTTAATTAATTCTTAACCACCACACCGCCCATAATCGCGGTGCCAGTAATAAATAAACGTTTATTTGCTCCAGGCGTTGGAATACTTTTATCTTCAATACCACCGAGTATCGCCATACCGCGATTTACAACTTCCCAGTTATTTGGAATTTTAATTTCAATTCCGCCCCAGGTTGCCCACACATTCAAAAACGCTTCCGATTGAATCACTGCATTACGCAAATCCAAATCAACCCCACCCATAATCGCAGTAACTTCACCGCCTTTAAAATCCTGTGAGGAATTTACGGTTTTATTGCCAGCCATAACCGCCGTAATGTCCAAACTCACATTGCTATTGGCGGTTTCGGCATCGGCAAAAAATGTTTCGGAAGAGTGTTCAATGGCACGATCCTTCAATACAACTGAAATGCCCACTGCGATAAGCAACACAGGCCACCAGTCACGCAAACTGAAATGAAAGATACCGAGATTGTTTGACATCATGGCCGCACCAACAACAATAAAACATAAACCAATCAAAATGCTTGAACGACTTTTTGAATCCGTCATTTTTAAAATACCTACAACAATGAAGATCGTAGGCCAAAAATGAAACAAACTAAAAATGCTGAAATTAAAAATATTGAGTTTATCAAGAAGCGCTAAAACACCGATGGCAATAATCAAACCACCAAAAATTAGGCGGCGTTTGGGTTGGGAATTACTCATAGGGGCTCCGGTTCGACAGTCTTGAAGGTGTTAATTTTTAGAGACTTCACCATAAGATAATCGCATTCACCTGTCTCCTTAATTTCGGCCAATGACGAAAAGAGTCGGTAAACAACGCCACCTTAAAACTTGTAGCTGCGCCAACAGCTACGGTTTGATAGTATGCGGGTCGTTTTGAAATGAAGAGAAAGCAGTTCATGTCGCAGTCCGTAAGCCTTCAGGAAATTACCCTTACCCGCCCAGACGATTGGCATATTCACCTACGCGATGGCGATGCGCTCAAACGCACCGTAGGTGATGCGGCACGACAATTTGCACGTGCTATCGTCATGCCTAACTTGGTACCGCCGGTGATGAACGCCGAACAGGCGCTGGGTTATAAGGAGCGCATTCTAGCGGCGCGTCCCGCTGGCAGTCAGTTCGAGCCCTTGATGGTGCTTTATCTTACCGACACGACCAATCCTGCTGAAATTGCTAAGGCTAAAGCCGCTGGTGTGACTGCGTGTAAGCTTTATCCTGCAGGCGCTACCACCAACTCAGCCTCAGGTGTGACTGATTTGGCCAGGATTTACCCTGTACTTGAGGCTATGCAAAAAGCGGAAATGCCGTTTTTGCTTCACGGCGAGGTGACAGATTCTGCGATAGACATTTTTGACCGTGAAAAAGTGTTTCTTGATCGCACGTTTAGCAAGCTAGTCACGCAGTTCCCTGAGCTGAAAATGGTGCTGGAACACATCACCACTGCAGATTCAGCGGAATTTGTAGCTGCAGCACCCAAAAATGTCGCGGCGACTATCACCGCGCATCATCTGCTTTACAATCGCAACCACATGCTAGCTGGTGGCATCCGCCCTCATTATTACTGTTTGCCAATTTTGAAGCGTAATACGCATCAGCATGCATTGATTAAAGCGGCCACCAGTGGCGACCCAAAATTCTTTTTAGGTACCGACTCCGCGCCTCACGCAAAAGATAAAAAAGAAGCCGCATGTGGCTGTGCCGGAAGTTACACTGCCTATGCTGCGATTGAACTCTACGCTGAAGCTTTTGAAGCTGCAGAAGCGTTGGAAAAACTTGAAGGATTCGCGAGCTATTTCGGCCCGGATTTTTACCAACTGCCGCGCAACACCCAAAAGATTACGTTGGTGAAAAACGAATGGCAGGCGCCATATAGCCTAGACTTTAGTGGTACCGACTTGGTCCCCTTGCGTGCAGGTGAAAATCTGCGTTGGCAAATTAAAGCCTAAGGCAATTTCTATTTATTCAAGGCAACTGTTATTAAGGCGATGTTGTGAACCCTCCTGAAAATCAAAAAGATCCATCGTCACTTCTGGCGCAACGTTTTCGCGGCTTTTTGCCCGTGATTATTGATGTGGAAACCGGCGGATTTAATCCCTTTACTGATGCCTTACTGGAAATCGCCGCCGTAACCGTGCGGATCGACGAGTTTGGACTATTGCATCGCCATGAAACCTTTTCGTTTCATATAGATCCTTTCGAAGGTTCAAACATTGAACAGGCCGCACTGGATTTTACCGGAATCGATTTAGACAGCCCTGATCGCATGGCCGAACCGGAGTTAATGGCGCTTACCGATATGTTGCAAGCTGTGCGCCGCTCCGTGAAGGAAAATGGCTGCACCCGCGCTATTGTGGTCGGCCACAACGCGCACTTTGATTTAAATTTTTTAAATGCTGCCATAGAACGCTGCGATATTAAACGCAATCCTTTTCACCCTTTCAGTGTCTTTGACACTGCAACTCTCGCGGGTCTTGCATTTGGGCAAACCGTTCTGGCAAAAGCCTGTCGTGTAGCCGGTTTTGAATTCAGCAACAGCTCAGCGCATTCAGCCGCTTACGACGCCGAAAAAACCGCAGATTTATTTTGTTTTATCGTTAATAAATGGAAAGAATTCGGCGGCTGGCCTTTGGCGGTGGTTTGCGAAGAGGATGAGGAAGCGGAATAAATATAATTTATTTTGAGGGTCGTCATTCTCACGTAAACGGGGATCCAGCTTTTAAAGTACTAGTAAAATTTAAGAGCTGGATCCCCGCTTACGCGAGGATGACGATTCCCTACTTAATACATCTAGATTATCTCCTTGTAATCTTCAGATTAGGAATGGGGGTGAAATCAACCAACTTTTATTTCAGGCAACACCGGTAATTCCAAAATTAATTTTTCACTTGGCGCGATAACTTCCGCACTGCCTTTAGCGATTAATTTTCCATCTTGATTATGCGCCTCACATTCCAGCACAACTAATCGTACTCGCTCTTTTATTTCGCTCACCGTTAAAGTCACCGTAACAGTATCACCTACTTTTACCGGATTTTTAAACGTAAGACTTTGACTGCGATAAACCGAACCTGGCCCTGGTAATTGCGTTGCTACAGCCGCAGAGATTAACGCTCCAATCCACATGCCATGACCGATTGGTTCACCAAATGCGCTAGTCGCTGCATAGTTTTTGTCGAGATGCACGGGGTTGAGATCGCCTGAGCATGCGGCAAATAAAATAATATCTTTTTCTGTGAGTGTTTTGCTGTAGGTTTTCGTTAGCCCTACTGACAATTCAGAGATAGGGAAATTTTCCAGATTTGCCATGTGTAGGCCTTAATAATGAGTGGTTGGTAGATAGCTGCGCAGTATACCCAAAATAATAAAACCGAGCACAGGCTCGGCTTTATTGAACTGTTCAAGCATTTATTTTTTTGAGATTGCATTTAATTCCTGACTGAGACTTCTCAACCAATAATCAAATGCCAACCGAACTTGGACATTATTTTGAAGCCGATCATTTTTTTCCCAAGTATTACCAAGATCATGCTCATCACTGCTCAGAAAAATAAGTTTATTTGAGACTGAATCATACAACTCAAAAACAATTGTCATACGACCAAAGCCTTCACTGTAGACGTCAATAAAGTTAGAACGCGATCTAAAATCATCTTTGGACGCAAGCGGAGCTATCTCGATGATTTTGGTTTTTAATATGAAGGTATCGCTCGCTGACTCAGTCGCTTGCGAATATTTGTCGGAGTCAAATAAAAAATTCTTCGCAGACGCTGTAAATTTTTCCTGATAATACTATTTATCTTCTTTGGTCAGCTCCCAAGGTTGCTGAAATGCATGCGAGCTGGCCGGCTTGATAATTTTAACGTTGGAAAAATCCAAATCGCTAAGAATGATTTTTTTATATTGATTAAGGTTTGTATCAGGCAGAAGAAAAGATGTGTCGAATTGAGATTTATTGACCTGCACCAGCCCAGCCGGTTCGGCCTGACTTTGCGCAGTTTTTTCATGAACCCTATGAACATTGCAAGCGTTGAGACAAAGGGCAAGCAGTACTATAACGAACCGAAATTTCATGGTACTCACCTTAAAAGGTTGGAAAGAAAAACTGGAAGAAGATGTTATGCACTCATATATGCGAACAGATCATTGGAGCATAATCTTACCGCGTTCAATAACGAAGCTTGGATGTATTTTGTTAAAGATTGTTCCTTATGAGTGAGTCTACCTGCGTGGATTTTCACTAAATTCCTGCAACCTAAATTCCTTACTAAAAAATTGTTGGTTATTGAACAAGACATAAATTTACTGCTAAGAAATTCCTTAAAATTTCTATGCATAACCAGATAACTGGTAGGTAATAAACAATCTAACCAATAACTGGCGGCTCAAGTTGCTTTTAAAAAGCCTGACTATACTCAATTTACCAAGGCAATTTCGCTTGGTGCAAACTCCGTGAAATGGTAGAAACAACTACCGCAGTACTGGATAGTTTGTTTCAAGAAATACCATTTCTTTTAGGATACTTTTCACATAAAAAAATGGTAAATAAATATGTCTTATCACGTTCAACAAAACCCGCAACAACGCACACTCGGAATCTTTATTGTTATCGCATTCCATGTGCTACTGATTTGGGCATTAGTTAATGGACTTGGAAAAGTAATAACAACCGCCTTCACTCCAGACCCTATTAAAATTGCGCAAGTTAAAAATCCTGTTATACCGCCATCATCGGTAGACCCTATTGAGCCACAATTACCTAAAGATAAAATTTTTGTTGATCCAAACACACCTGTTATCAATGTTGAATCCGAAACAGGGCCTGTGATAACTGGAGGAGATAGAGTCGAACCAATTGCTCCAATTGTTTCCGACATTTCAAAACCAAAACTTCTTAAGGCCACCAAACCTGATTATCCACTAGCAGCATCGCGTTTGGGTGAAGAAGGCGCAACCGGATTAAATTTATTTATTACACCCGAAGGGCGTGTTGGCGAAATACAGATATTTTCATCCAGCGGTTCACCTCGTTTAGATGAAGCAGCCGTAAAACATGCAAAACGCAATTGGTCATTTTCTGCATGCACTGAAGGAGGAAAAGCTGTCGGTTGCTGGTTTAAAACCAAATTAGTCTGGCGGCTTGAGGACGCTGCGCGGTAGTTAAATTTTCTTACTGTAAAACAATAAAGGAGGCCAAGCCTCCTTTATTGTTTTTGTACACGAGTAGTTAGTTACCCTACAAAAACCCTAGCATTTCTAAACAAACGCAACCATGCGCCGTCATCTTTCCAATTGTCTGGGTGCCATGAATTGCTCACTGCACGGAACACGCGTTCGGGGTGCGGCATCATAATTGTGGCGCGGCCATCTTTGCTGCTCACGCTGGTAATGCCTAGTGGAGAGCTGTTTGGGTTGGCAGGATAAGTTTCAGTAGCATTGAGATTGTTGTCGACAAAACGCAAGGCAACTGTCCCGCTTTCAGTACAGGTTTTTAATGCATCTGAATTTGCAAATTCTGCATAACCTTCACCATGTGCAACGGCAACAGGCATATGCGAACCGGTCATTCCTTTAAACAAAACGGATGACGATTCTTGCACTTGTACCAAACTGAAACGCGCTTCAAATTGTTCAGAAAGGTTGCGCACAAAACGCGGCCAGTGATCTGCGCCGGGAATTAAATTTTTCAAATTCGACATCATCTGGCAACCGTTACAAACACCCAAGCTAAAGGTATCTTCGCGGTGGAAAAATGCTTCGAACTCATCGCGCACTTTGTTGTTAAACAAAATTGTTTTTGACCAGCCTTCACCTGCACCTAATACGTCGCCGTAAGAAAAACCGCCGCACGCAACTATGCCTTTGAAGGTATCCAGCGATACGCGACCAGATAACAAATCGCTCATATGAACGTCAACAGCTTTGAAACCGGCGCGATCAAATGCCGCCGCCATTTCTACGTGACCGTTTACACCTTGCTCACGCAATACCGCGATAGAAGGACGAATGCCAGTGTTGATAAATGGTGCTGCGATATTGTCGTTGATGTCGTAGGAAAGTTTTACGCTCAAACCTGGATCAGATTTTAAGATGCCTTCAAATTCAGATTTCGCGCATGCTGGGTTATCGCGCATGGCTTGGATGCGGTAACTGGTTTCAGACCAAAGGCTTTGTAAAACAGCGCGTGACTGATCAAATAATTGACTGCCATTTTGCGTAATTCGAAGTGTGTCTTCATCGTTTAATTGGCCGATCACTTTTGCGTGAGTTACGCCTGCGGCAAAAAAACGAGTCAATACAGTTTCAGTTTTATCGCGCGCGACTTGCAACACTGCGCCGGCTTCTTCGCTAAATAAAATCGCCAGTACATCTTCACCCAAACAATCCAGATTCAGATCGACGCCTATGTGCCCAGCAAATGCCATCTCTGCAACTGTTGCAAACAAGCCGCCATCGCTGCGGTCGTGATACGCAAGAATTTCGCCGTGAGCAATAGAAGTCTGCACTGTATTAAAGAAACCTTTGAGCTGCGCACCTGAATCTAAATCCGCTGGAACATCGCCCATTTGATTGTAAACCTGCGCGAGAATCGAACCGCCCAAACGGTTTTTACCGTTGCCGAGGTCAACCAAAATTAAATCGGTTGCGCCTTTGTCCGTGCGCAGCTGTGGAGTCATGGTTTGACGAACATCAACTACTGGCGCGAATGCAGAAATCACCAAGGAGAGAGGCGCAGTAACTGCTTTTGCTTTGCCGTTTTCCTGCCATGCAGTACGCATGGACATAGAGTCTTTGCCAACCGGAATCGTGATGCCTAACTCAGGGCACAATTCCATACCCACCGCTTGCACGGTGCGATACATTTTTTCGTCTTCGCCTTTATGACCTGCAGCGCACATCCAGTTGGCCGACAGTTTTACGTCGGATAATTTTTCGATGCGAGTTGCCGCGATATTAGTAATCGCCTCCGCAATTGCCATACGGCCAGACGCCGGGCCATCCAACAACGCAAGCGGTGTGCGCTCGCCCATGCTCATGGCTTCGCCTTTGATGCTGTCGTAACTTACGGTGGTAACCGCAACGTCGGCAACAGGAACTTGCCATGGACCAACCATTTGATCGCGCGCAACCATACCGGTTACCGAGCGGTCGCCAATGGTGATCAGGAAGCTTTTGCTGGCAACGGCTGGATGCTTGAGCACACGTTCGGCAGCATCATTGATATTGATGTCTTCAGTAGAAAAATGGCTTGTGGCTGGTTTGTGAGACTCAGCGCTGCGATGCATTTTCGGCGGCTTGCCAAACAAAACTGACATCGGCAGGTCGACCGGTTTTGCATCGAAATGTTTGTCGTTTACTAACAAATGTTTCTCGTCAGTAGCTTCACCGACTACCGCATAGGGGCAACGCTCGCGCGTACAAATGGCTTCAAAACGCGCTAAATCTTCAGGATTAATCGCCAACACATAACGCTCTTGGGATTCGTTACACCAAATCGCCAGCGGGCTCATGCTCACTTCATCGTTAGGCACATTGCGCAATTCAAACTTGCCGCCTGTGCCGCCGTCTTTCACTAATTCCGGGAAGGCGTTCGATAAACCGCCTGCGCCCACATCGTGAATAAAGGCAATAGGATTTTTTTCGCCCTGCTGCCAGCAGCTATCAATAACTTCCTGGCAACGACGTTCCATTTCCGGGTTTTGACGCTGCACTGAAGCGAAATCCAAATCTTCTGAGGACGAGCCGGAAGCCATAGACGAAGCCGCGCCGCCGCCCAAACCAATTAACATGGCCGGGCCACCAAGCGCGACTAACTTAGCGCCTGCAGTAAATGGAGTTTTAATAACGTGTTCAGCTTTGATATTGCCGTAACCGCCCGCCAACATAATCGGCTTGTGGTAACCGCGACGCTCGCCGTCAAAGTCTTCTTCAAAAGTGCGGAAGTAGCCGCAAATATTGGGGCGACCGAATTCGTTGTTAAACGCAGCGCCGCCGAGTGGGCCGTCGATCATGATATCGAGTGCAGTCACAATGCGGCCTGGTTTGCCGTAATCCTGCTCCCAAGGCTGAATAAAATCGGGAATCTGCAAGTTGGAAACGGTAAAACCATTCAAACCAACTTTTGGCTTGGAACCACGGCCTACAGCGCCTTCATCGCGAATCTCACCACCGGAACCTGTACCTGCGCCAGAGAATGGTGAAATGGCAGTTGGATGGTTGTGAGTCTCCACCTTCATTAATAAATGAATAGGTTCCTGGTTGTATTCGTAAGCTTTGGTTTCTGGATTGGGATAGAAACGGCCTGCTTCATGACCAGCCACAACGGCGGCGTTATCCGAATAAGCAGAAAGCACATCTTCTCCGCCAACCTCATTGGTATTGCGGATCATCTTAAACAGGCTACGCTCTTGCTCAACGCCGTCGATAGTCCAGGAAGCATTGAAGATTTTGTGGCGGCAGTGCTCGGAGTTGGCCTGCGCGAACATCATCAATTCCACATCGACTGGATTGCGTCCGAGGGTTTTGAAGGCATCTACTAAATAGTCGATTTCATCATCAGCCAAGGCCAAGCCCAAAGACCTGTTAGCAGCTACTAATGCATCGCGGCCACCGCCCAGGATATCTACGCTGGTTTGCGGCGCTGGTTCTTGCGAAGTAAAAATTTGTTCGGCCTGAACGAGACTATCGAAAACGATTTCAACCATGCGGTCATGTAGCAAAGCAGTGATCGCCGCGCGATCGGTAGCAGAAATCGAACCTTGCACATAATAAGCAACGCCGCGTTCAACCCGCTTTACTGAATCCAGACCAGTATTCTTTGCAATGTCCGTCGCCTTGGATGCCCAGGGAGAAATAGTGCCCAAGCGCGGCACCACTAAAAACAGTTCGCCCTCATGGCTGACAGTGCCCTCTACCTTTGGCCCGTAGGTTAACAACTGTTGTAGTACTTTGGTTTTAGCGTCGTTCAAGGGTGCTGACACATTAACAAAATGTACAAATTCAGAGGAAATCCCGGTAGCGGCTGGAACCAGTTGTTGCACAGTGGTCAGCAGTTTTTGGGTACGAAAACTAGAAAGAGCGGGGGCGCCACGCAGAATCAGCATAGTGATTTGAGCCTCAAGCGTCGGGAAGTGAATATAAGGAGCGAATTAACGAGGCGCGCATTGTACTGGATTTATGGGCTGGCCGGAATTGATATTGCCGATGAACCCGCAAACACAGGTAAATATCCTTGTAGAATTTTGTCCTTTATTAAAATGGAATGTGGGAGACGGTAAAACTCTTTTATTTTGATAAACAACTCAGGATTTAATCCCCAGCTTATTACATATCCTATAAAAACCATCATTGAGCGATATCCGGATATCCGATGAATGGCCTCATTTTTCCATGTTTTTCTCTGGTTTTTTACAAAAAGTTCTAAGAAAAACCGCCAGTTTTATCGCAAAAGACCACAAAAATGGCGCCAAAATATCTAAAAAAGCACTTTTTTTCTACTTTTTTTATACTAACAAAGCGATCAAGCACATTTTTATAACTATCTGTTTTTACTTAAATTTTAAAATATTTTGACCACTTTTTACCCTGCTCCCTACCCTACTTATGTTCATAAAACAAGCTATGCAGCTCTGTTTCTTGCCTTTACCATGGCTCTTAGTTGCACGGGTCAGTAATGGACTAGATTCGGCATGAGTGCATATACGAAGTTATTTCCCCATTTCGGGCGATGCAATTCAAATACCGGAGGCAACCTTATGGCCGGAACAAAATTTACGGATGGCCGAAAACGTAGTACTGCTGTAAAGCGATTTTCTATAGCTAATCTTTTAATTGCTCTACTGTTACTCTGCACTGCTGGATTATTAGTTCGCAGTGCTCCCCCAAGTAAACTCGAACAAGTGCGCAGCGCAGGTGAATTGCGTGTACTGGCACGCAGTGGCCCTATTAGTCATTATCAAAGCCCTTTAGGTATAACGGGTTTTGAATATACTTTGCTCAAAGGCTTTGCTGACGAACTGAATGTTAAGCTGGTTCTTAAAGATGAAGCACCCGTTGAGCACACTGACGAACCGCAATTTGACCTCGCAAGCCCTAGCGTGCTAAATCCTGCTACTACCAAACAGCAGCTTAGTTACAGCACTGCATTTATGGATCTAAGCCTGCAACTTATTTACAACACCAATCAGGCTGCCCCTGTAGACATTAAAGCACTCGCAGGAAAAACAGTGCTGGTTGTGAATAAAGCATCTGTACCTATGGCGTTACAGGAGCTTCAACAAGCTATGCCAGATATTCACTGGGAGCTGGTTGAAAACGTAGAGATGACTGACCTGCTTGAAATGGTTGAGCTTGGTCACGGAGATTATGCCGTTGTCGATTCTGCGATTTTTGATATTCACCGCTATTCCTATCCACACACCCAAGTTGCGTTTGATATTAGTCAGCCCCAATCACTAGCGTGGGCATTTACTCAATCGCGCGACAAAACGCTTTACGACGCAGCACAAAGATACCTTGCAAGAATTAAAAATAGCGGCGAGCTTGCCAAAATTTCTTCGCGGTTTTTTGACCAATTTATTGAAGTAAATACCGACGATGCGTTGATGTTCAGCATACGCTATGACAAACGTTTTCCGCGTTGGGCAGAAAGTATAAAAACGGCAGCCACGCAATATAATCTCAATTGGCAATTGATCGCTTCAGTGGGTTATCAAGAGTCACAATGGATTCCGAACGCGCAATCTTTCACCGGTGTTCGTGGTTTCATGATGTTGACACCGAGTACGGCGCAAGAGCTAGGCGTTAAAAATTTAGAAGATCCTACACAAAGTATTTTTGGCGGTGCGAAATATTTGCGCTATTTGATGGATACATTGCCAACCAGTATTCAGGGCGATGATCGTTTATACATGACACTCGCTGCGTACAACCAGGGAATTGGTCATTTAGATGATGCAAGAGCTTTAACCCGTCGCTTAAAAGGCGATGCAAATAGCTGGGCAGATGTGAGTCAAGCATTTCCGCTTCTCGCAAAACAGGAATATTACTCTAAAGCAACTTACGGTTACTCGCGCGGATGGGAACCCGTCAATTACGTTAAGAAAGTTATAAATTATCAAAAAATTCTCGCCTTCAAAGAACAACAACAACAATTGCGTATCGCAACTAGCACTAATAGTGACGGCTTGAATGCGACGGCTGTAGCGCAGGAAAAAAGTGCTCTGGAAAAATTAAATCAGCTTCGCTTGAGCAGCGCTTCCTCCCTCTCCTTTTTGTAATCAAATTAGATGTAGAAGAATGCCGCGAAGTGTCGCGGCATTTTTTATTTTCAATAGCAGTTTTTTCCAACTTGGCTTGATCAAATTAGTTGCTAAAACCATCTTAAATCCAACTGGAAACAGGATGTTATGTTTTGTAAAATCTGTGCGTTCATAAAGTTATAATCACCTAGACTATAAGTCGAAACATAACAATTGAGGTTTAACCATGTTCATCAACTTCGTGTGTAAGCGCTACAGCGGCTTATTATTTCTCGTTTTTCTTTTAGCTTGCAGACCAAGTAGTGCTGACACACTTTCACTCAACGATAAAGATTATTTCGAGCGACAAGGCCTAAACGTTTTGGTGTTTAGTAACTGGTACGACGGACTATTCAGCGACTCCAAAACCAGCGGCATAGAATTAATTCACCACGGCCTGCGCACTGCAACCAACGGTGATGTACGTTTAAACGCAACACCCGAACAGTGGGACATGATTCCGCAGTTTAAAGAGCGCAAAGTAAATCGCGCTGAACAATCTATAGAAGCTTTTATGCAGTACCCCAATGAGAAATTTGATTTCTCAATCAAAGTGACTAAAAACGAAAACGGTGTTCACATTGCGGTTAATTTACCTAAACCATTGCCAAGCTCTTTAGAAGGTAAAGCTGGTTTTAATCTAGAGTTCCTACCCTCCGCTTATTTTCATCAAGCCTTTATTATGGATGCCACCACCGGCACATTCCCAATTTACCCAAGTGGTGCAAAAGAAGTTAATGACCATGTCGAGCCAACCCTATTAGCTAGCGGAAAACATTTGGTGCTTGCACCTAATAATACGGAACGCAGAGTCAGCATCGAATCCAATTCAAGTGTATTGGAACTTTATGATGGTCGCAGCAAAGCACAAAACGGTTGGTTTGTTGTGCGTAGCAAAATCCCCGCAGGCAAAAGCGGCACAGTTGTAGAGTGGCAATTAAATGCTGACACTATTAAAGATTGGGTGCGCACTCCGGTCATTGGGCATTCACAAGTCGGCTATCACCCAGCGCAACAAAAAGTTGCCGTTATCGAATTAGATAAAAATGATAAAACCAATCCGCCCGCAAAATTATTTAAGATTGCTGCCGATGGTACCGAAGCATTAGTGTTGGAAAAAAATCTGATTAATTGGGGTAAATATTTGCGTTACGAATATCGCCAATTTGATTTCAGTAAAGTTCAGGAAGAAGGACTCTACAAAATTGTATATGGCGATCAACAAGCCGGACCATTCCGTATTGCAAAAGATGTTTACACCTCCGCGTGGTTCCCAAGCTTGGATATGTATTTGCCTATTCAAATGGATCACATGACTGTTAACGAAGCTTATCGCGTATGGCATGGTGCTTCTCATCTCGACGACGCATTACAAGCACCACTTAATCACGAACACTTTGATCTTTACAGACAAGGACCAACTACTGATACGCCTTACAAACCCGGCGAACACATTCCTGGTTTAAATATTGGCGGCTGGTTTGACGCAGGCGATTACGACATACGCACACAAACCAATTACGATGTGGTCATGAATTTGGTGAATACTTGGGAGCGTTTCGCCATCAAGCGTGATGTAACAACTGTTGACTACAAAAAACGTTTTGTTGATTTGCATGTAGGTGATGGCAAGCCGGATTTATTGCAACAAATAGAACATGGTACCCTGGCGTTGATTGCACAACATCGTGCTGTTGGCCATGCGATTCACGGTATTGTGGAAGCGCATATCGAACAATACACACACCTCGGCGATGCGATCACCAAAACCGATAACCTGGTGTATGACGCAAGCAAAAAAGATGGCGAGTCCGACGGATTTAAAAGCGGAACCTTCGATGATCGTTGGGCATTTACCAGCAAATCTACACCGTTAAATTACGGTTCCATTGCAGCCCTTGCAGCAGCAAGCCGTGCATTAAAAGGTTACAACGACGAGCTTGCTACCGAGTGTATTGCTACTGCTAAAAAAGTGTGGGACGAAGAAAATGCTAAAGCAAAACCGGATTTATTTAGTCACGGTAATACCACTGGTGGCAGATTGGAAGATGAAAAATTAAAAGCGGCTACCGAATTATTAATTGCCACCAACGAGCAAAAATACGCTAAAGCAATTGAAAAACTTATGCCTGCAAAACCGATCGACTTTATTATCCGTATGCCATGGTTAATGCGTGCCATGCCACATATGCCGAGTCCCTACACCGCAAAAATGCGCAAATTGGCTGAGGGCTATAAGAAAGCAATGGTGGCTAACGAATCCAAAAACCCGTACGGTGTGACCATCACTGAAGGTGGCTGGGCAGGAAACAGTTTTGTTATTCGCGGCGCAATCAATAACTATTACCTACACAAAGCATTCCCTGATTTGGTTGATCGCGAGGCTGTATTTAAAGGCTTGAATTATTTGTACGGCACCCATCCTGCACACAACTTGTCTTTTGTTTCTGGTGTGGGGACCCATGCTAAAGAAGTGGCTTACGGAATGAATCGTGCAGATTTCTCTTTTATTCCTGGTGGAGTTGTACCGGGGGTTTTGGTGTTAAAACCTGACTACCCGGAAAACCACGAAGACTGGCCGTTCTTCTGGGGTGAAAATGAATACGTAGTTGATGAAGCTGCCGTTCATATCTTCCTGGCAAACGCAGCAGCAGATTTGTTACAAGAAAAGCCCTAAGCTGAAAAATTTGCGTAACATTAAATAGCTTTATAAAAAATGATCGACAGCAAATGCTATCGATCATTTTTTTTGTCTGTAACTTCCACCAAATTTTCTTCACCTTTTGCAACGCCATTCTTCTGTTGTTTTAATTCCTCCCGTCGACGACGAAAAAAATCACTTAGCTGATGCTGACATTGTTCTGCAAGCACACCGCCTTGACTGTTTATGCGATGATTAAAATATTCCGCATCCAGCAAATGCGTTTGACTAACCACAGCACCTGCTTTTGGCTCCGTGGTCCCAAACACCAAACGTGAAATTCTCGAATGAATTAAGGCGCCCACACACATAGTGCAGGGTTCGAGGGTGACATAAAGGGTTGAATCGATAACACGATAATTTTGAACACGCTTAGCCGCCATGCGCAAAGCAATTATTTCTGCATGAGCAGTCGGGTCGTGACCAGTGATGGGTTTATTGAAACCTTCACCAATAATTTCATCATCGCAAACAATAACTGCACCTACTGGAACCTCGCCCAATTGCTCGCCCTGCCCCGCCAATTCAATTGCGCGACGCATATATTTTTCGTCAGTCGATTGTTGATCGCTCGTCATCAATTTCTCTTTATTAGAAATTTATTTATTCCAATGTGCAGCTTCTTCAGCGCTAATTTCTTTTACAAATGCGAAGCGTGGAATTATTTCTCCCGCTAACTCGATGGTTTCGGTGAACATAGCTAATGGGCGTACCCACCAGGAGTAGTCCCCGTATAAGCATTGGTAGACGACGAGAGCTTCGCGAGTTTCACTGTGGTGGGCGATTTGGAAGACGTAGTAGTCGTTGCCTTTGTAGTGGCGGTATAGACCGGGATTTAAATTCATACTAGATCACGCCTTTCTCTTTTAATTGATCTATATCTGCAGCAGATAATTTTAAAATATTTTCTAATATTTCCTGTGTATGACTCCCCACCTCCCCACCCGGCCAATCAGTCCTACCAGGAGTTTCCGAAAGCTTAGGCAATATCGCAGGGATCTTTAATGGTTTACCGTTAATCTCAACCTGCTCAAACATCCCACGCGCATTGAAATGCGGATCAGCAAACATATCCTCAACATTATAAATCGGCCCCGCAGGCACACGCGCATTATCAAGTAACTCTAAAATTTCTTCAGAGTTTTTACTTAAACACCAAGTCGCCAACGCATGATCAATTTCAGCTTCGTGAATAACACGGGCGGCATTATTTGCCATTCGCGGATCACTCGCCATCTCGGGATGACCAGCGACTTCCATCAAACGTTGAAATATAGAATCACCATTACCACCTATCACAACATATTTTCTATTTTTACAACGATAAGTATTTGTTGGAACAATTCCAGTAACCGTTGTGCCAGATGGTTGACGAATCACACCTGCACCAGAAAATTCCGGCACCACAGCCTCCATTAAATTAAACATGGATTCGTAAAGCGCGACGTCCACCACCTGCCCATCACCATCATTATTTCTTTCACGTTCGAGCAACGCGAGTGCTATACCAAGAGCAGCATGAATTCCAGAAATAGTATCCCCAATACTTAAATTGGGGCGCACTGGCGCTTGATCAGGAAAACCATTTACGTAGCGAAAGCCACTCATACCTTCACACACAGAAGCAAATCCTGGCTTGCTAGCGTATGGGCCAGTTTGGCCGTAACCAGAAATTCTCGCATAAACTAATTTGGGATTGGATTTTTTTATTTCATCTGGTCCTAAACCCCAATTTTCCATAACGCCAGGACGAAAATTTTCAATCACAACATCCGCTGAATCAATTAATTGCCGCGCAATTTTTTGCCCTTCGAATTTTTTTAAATCGAGAGTGATACTTTTTTTATTGCGACCAATACTTCGCCACCAATGTGAAGTGCCATTTTCTAACACGCGCCAACCACGAATCGGGTCACCTTCAGGTGGTTCAATTTTAATAACTTCTGCACCGAAGTACGCGAGCATGCATCCTGCGAATGGGCCTGCCAGTAATTGTCCAATTTCAATAACGCGAATACCATCCAACGGACGACGAGAATTTTTCATGGTTGTTCTACTTAATTTTTTATTTGCAAATATGGGTTTAGTAAGACGCCTATTCAATATCGGCTGTCATTCTTGCGGGCAATCCGGTGACGTTAAAGTAGCTATCTGGATACCTTAAGGCATGACAATTAGGTTATGAAATACATTTGGTTAGGTGATAAGTATTTCAAATCGGTCGCCAATCAGTAATGCCCATCCGAGCACCTTAGTCGATTACCTAACAATGCGCCGCAAACTCAAAACTATTTTTCCAATATGTTGATTGTCTTCCATTCGCTCGTGTGCCTTTACAACATCTTCAAATGCAAATACAGAATCAATAACAGGCTTTATTTTTTGTTCGTTTAACAACGGCCAGACTTGTTGTTTCAATTCCTGTGCGATGACTGCTTTTATTTTCGCCGATTGTGCGCGCAGGGTTGAACCGGTGAGCGTTAAGCGCTTGAGCATTATGGGCATTAAATCCAGCTCAACTTTGCTACCGTTTAAAAAGGCGATATTCACTATGCGACCGTCTTTAGCAGCGGCAGAAAAGTTGCGTTGGATATAATCGCCACCAACCATATCCAAAATAACATTGACACCTACACCTTCCGTACTCGATTTAATTTCAGCAACAAAATCTTGCTCGCGGTAATTAATTGCTGCAGCACCTAATGATTCAATCGCATTGCATTTTTCTTTCGAACCTGCAGTTGCAAAAACTTTTACACCAAATGCAATCGCCAGTTGAATTGCGGTTGTACCTATTCCACTAGTGCCGCCGTGAATTAATAAATTTTCACCCGCTTTTAATTGTGCGCGCTGAAATAAGTTATGCCATACGGTAAAAAGTGTCTCTGGTAAAGCCGCAGCTTGCTCATACGAAAAACGATCAGGAATTTGCAAACATTGCTGCGACGGTGCAATTGCATATTCTGCATAACCTCCTCCATTTACCAAGGCACAAACTTTATCGCCAATTTTCCAGTCCTTTACATCTTCGCCAAGTTCAACAATTTCGCCTGCAACCTCCAAACCTAAAATTGGAGAGGCATCTGCTGGGGCAGGATAAAAACCTTGGCGCTGCAAAATGTCAGGGCGATTAATTCCAGCCGCATGGATATGAATTAGAACTTCTTCCGCTTTTGCTATTGGTCTCGGACCTTGAGTTACTTGCAAATTATCAGGTGAACCAAAATCTCTTAACGATATTAATTTCAATTGGTTTCACTCCAGGCAGGATTGTTATGCATGAAAAAAAGGGTGGATAAAAACTATCAGGGCTCTAAACGTGTAATCGTCCAGGAACTATCGGCCTGTAAATTATATTCAAAACGGTCATGCAATCTTGCTGCGCCACCTTGCCAAAACTCTATTTGATGCGGTTTAACTCTAAAGCCGCCCCAGAAATCCGGCAGTGGAATTTCGCCTTTTGAAAATTTATTTTTCATGGTTTCAAACTGCTGCATTAATAATGCACGCGATGATATCGGGCGGCTCTGATGCGATGCCCATGCGCCAAGTTGGCTATCACGCGGGCGGCTTACAAAATATTTTAATACTTCAGCTGTGGATAATTGCTCCACTACACCGCACACTTTTACCTGACGCTCTAAAAAATACCAGGGAAAATGCAAACTGACTTTTGGGTTTTGCAATAAATCTTGTGCCTTGCGACTTTTCAGATTGGTGTAAAACACGAATCCTTTTTCATCCAGATTTTTTAACAGAACAATGCGTTGCGACGGTTGACCGTTAGGGCCAACCGTGGCTACTGTCATGGCATTGGGATCAGGAATTTTTGCTTCTATGGTTTGCTGCATCCAGCGCTTAAATTGTTCAATAGGATTTTCGTGTAAATTTTCGCGCTCTAATCCGCCTTTAGTATATTCAGTGCGCAAACTTTCCAAATCTAATGTCATAGCATTACCTCACTTATGTAGTTCGCATACTAATGTGCACAAACAAAAAAGGCACTGTTTTCACGGTGCCTTTTTTGTTTGTAGTAACGCATTTAAAGTAATGCTTTTACACGCGCCGCATAGTCCGGGTCTGCCTTGGCAAACTGCGCCAATATGCGCTCCTGAATTGACGAGTTTGCCTGCCTCAATCCACCGGCAATATTGCGAGTCAATTGATCTTTTTGATCATCATTCATCAACCGAAACAAATCGCCTGCTTGTGAATGGTAATCTTCGTTCAATTGATCGTATCTATCCGCAACTGCATGGCTCAAACGCAAAGGCGGTTCCTTGAACGCCGGATTTGGCTCTGGGTAACCGTGTGTCACACGATCATTGGGATAAAAATTAGCGCCGCTGGTTTGAACCTGATTGCCGTGACCAAAGGGACACCCTGCTGCCGCACCATCGCGCTGATAATGATTTACTGGGCAGCGCGGCGCATTTACCGGTAATTGATTGTGGTTAACCCCTACGCGGTAGCGATGAGCATCCTGATAAGCCAATAGGCGCGCTTGCAGCATCTTATCCGGTGATGCCCCCGTACCTGGAACCAGATTGCTGGGCGCAAATGCAGCTTGCTCGGTTTCAGCGAAATAATTTTGCACATTGCGATTAAGCTCAAGCTGCCCAATTTCAATCAGCGGGAAATCTTTATGTGGCCAAACCTTCGTCAAATCGAAAGGATTGATATGGTAAGTCTCGGCTTGGGCTTCGGTCATAATTTGGATTTTTACCGCCCAACTCGGAAATTCACCACGATTAATAGAATCCACCAAATCTTGTTGGGCTCCGAACACAGGCATGCCTACTGCTTGTTCTGCGGTTAACGTCTTGATACCTTGATTGGTTTTGAAATGCCACTTCACATAGTAACGCTCACCTTTTTCATTCCACAGGCTCAGAGTGTGGGAGCCAAATCCGTGGACATGTCGATAGGACAACGGGATGCCGCGATCCGACATTAGAATTGTCATTTGATGTAGCGATTGAGGATGATTTGCCCAGAACTCAAAAGCCGCAGCGGGATCGGGATCGGGCAGATTAGTTTGCGGGTTTTTCTTTTGCGAATGAATGAAATCTGGAAATTTAACCGGATCGTTTAAGAAAAATACGGGCGTATTATTGCCGACAAAGTCGTAATTACCTTGGCGTGTGTAAAATTTCACTGCAAAACCGCGCGGGTCGCGAGCATAATCGCTTGAGTCCTGACCACCGCCCACGGTAGAGAAGCGCAGGAATATTTCAGTTTTATCGCCTTCCCGCTGCAAAAAATCAGCAATTGTGTATTCACTCAAACCTTTTGTTAGCGTGAAATGACCGTAGGCTCCAGTACCACGGGCGTGAACAACACGCTCAGGAATGCGCTCGCGGTTAAAGTGCGCAAGCTTTTCAAACAGGTAGTGATTGTCGAATGTTAAAGGCCCACGTGGGCCTACGCTGATGCTGTCATTGTCATCGCTTACCGGAGCACCGGCTGCGGTTGTCAGGGTTGTGTTAGTCATGATTAATGTCCTTCAGTCGTTTTCAAATGAGTTTTACAAATTACGAAAGAATCGTACGCAAACGAATTATTTGTAAAAATCAATTATTAGTATAATCCTTATAGTTTTTGACAAAAAACCAAGAGAAAAGAGATTCAGCGAACAGCTAATTTCTTTTAACAGTGAGACAACGAACAGCTAAACTAAATACATAGAATATAAACTTATACGCCAGCCCAATCCAGGCCGATATCAACAGCGTATATAGTAGTCGCTGCCCAATAGTGAATTTAAGGTACCTATGAAAGCTTCTGAATCAGTAGTTGGTGTTATTCTCGCGGGGGGCCTTGCAAAACGAATGGGCGGTGGCGATAAATGCCTTCTGCCACTAGCCGGTAAATCCCTCCTCCAGCGCACCATTGACCGCGCCCAACCACAAGTATCCAAATTACTCCTAAATGCCAATGGTAATAGCCTGCGGTTTGCCAGGAGCCGCTTACCGGTAATTGCCGATGCTCACCCGAATAATCTTGGGCCTTTAGCAGGTATACACGCTGGGTTGGTTTGGATGCAGGTCAATACTCCGAAATTGGAGTGGCTGATTAGTTTTGCATCAGATACGCCGTTTTTCCCATCAGATCTCGCTGATAAAATGTTGGCAGCAGCTATAAGTGCCGACAAAAGGCTCGTTGTAGCAACGTCCAATATGCGTGTTCACCCGGTATTTTCGCTTTGGCATGTGTCGCTCACGTCAAAAGTCGCTGCCCAACTTTATACTGGTGAAGCACCACGTTTACAGGACTGGATAAATGCGGCGGAACCACTAGAAATTGATTTTAGTGCTGAAGGTTATGATCCGTTTTTTAACATCAATACTCCGCAAGATCTTTATGCTGCAGAACCACTGGCTGCGTTGGTAAAATAATTTAAATAGCACAGCACTTTATCGCTCCTCTTAAAAAACTAATGATATTCTGCGCATTGCGAAATTCTGGAGTTTTTTATGTTGTGGCGCACGTTTTGTTTAATACAATTTGCAGTTCTCATTGGAATTTTTACTTTTTTAGGTTTAACTCCTAGCCCTGAAGAAACAGTGCCAATGTTCAATGACAAACTCATGCATTGTAGTGGTTATTTCGTAGCTGGCATATCCATTAGCTTTGCTTTCCCACGTTGGAGTTTTTTACAACGCGCTGCATTTTTAATTATCTATTCGATAGGCATAGAAATTGGCCAACATTTTATGCCACCGCGCACGTTTGATGTTTTTGATATTTGTGCAAACTCTACAGGCGTGGTTTTAGGATTATTTTTTATCTCCGTTCTAACAAAAAAATTAAATTGGTTTAGTCGGTTACGTTTTTGGAAAACAACGTCGAAAATTTGAATAGAACAATTTCAAGGATGATTTTTGCGGTTTTATTTTCTTGGCACACTACAAATTTAATTGATATTTTTTTAAATAAATTTCCAAAAAAATAATTCAAATATTAATCTATCGACAACAATAAAAAAGGCCAGCAATGCTGGCCTTTTTTATTAACAACTATTTACCCTTAATCGCTTATTACAATAATAAACGACGCAAATCTCCGATCACACTCGTCAGGTAAGTCATAAAACGACCAGCATCTGCACCGTTAACTGCACGGTGATCGTATGACAATGACAGTGGCAACATATTGCGTGGAATAAATTCTTTACCGTTCCACACAGGTTTAATTTGCGCGCGGGACACACCAAGAATACCAACTTCAGTTGGCGCCGTTACCATTGGTGTAAAACCATTACCGCCCATTGCGCCCAAACTGGAAATCGTGAAGCAACCGCCTTGCATTTCTGCAGGAGTCAATTTGCCTTCGCGCGCTTTTTTAGCAAGCACATTGATTTCGTCAGCCAATTCCCACAAGCCTTTTTTATCGACATTGCGGACGACGGGCACCAACAAACCATTTGGGGTATCTACCGCTATACCAACGTGCACAAACTTTTTGTGCACAATGCTTTCGCCGTCGTGATGCACGGAAACATTAAAAGATGGTTCCGCAATCAGAGCAGTCGCAACAGCTTTCACAATAAAGGGTAATGGAGTGAGTTTACTACCACGCTTTTCGGCTTCAGCTTTCACGCTGTTACGGAAAGTTTCTAGGTCAGTGATGTCGGCATCATCAAATTGCGTAATGCGCGGAACATTCAACCAGCTGCGAGTCATGGCATCAGCAGTAAGCTTTTTGATTTTACTCATTTTGACAATTTCAATTTCTCCGAACTTGGAGAAATCAATTACTGGCAAGGCAGGAATACCTGAACCGCTTCCACCTAACGCCGTGCCTGATTGGGCAGCTTGAACGATAGGTTTAACGTAACTACGCACATCGTCTTTCAAAAGACGGCTACGTGGACCAGAACCGCTTACTTTTCCGAGATCTACACCTAACTGACGCGCAAGCTTGCGCACCGCTGGGCCAGCGTAAACATCGCCGGTTTGTACAACATCTTCCACTGCGGCGGCAGCTTTTGGAGCCGGTGCAGCAGCTTGAGCGGACTCAACTTTTGCCGGAGCTACAGCAGCTGGCGCAACAGAGACTGGTGCACTGACGGCTGCACCGCCTGAGCTTGCAACTACAGCAATTGCAGCGCCTTGAGAAATCTTATCGCCAACTTTCACGGCGATACTAAGTATTTTACCGGCGGTTTCCGCCGGAATTTCCATAGAAGCTTTGTCAGTTTCCAAAACGATTAAAGAATCACCTTGGGCAACTTCATCACCAACCTTAATACTAATTTCAATAACTTCTACGCCCTCTGCACCGCCAATATCAGGCACAGTCAGAGTTACTTCAGCTGCAGCAGTCGATGCGGGTGCGGCAGCTACAGGTGCTGCCACGGGAGCAGGTGCAGCTGGCGCGCTTGAAGCAACAGGTGCAGCAGTAGTAGCAACGCCCTCAGCTTCAATTTCAATTAACGCAGCGCCTTCGGAAACTTTATCGCCAAGGTTTACTTTAATTGCGACAACTTTTCCGCCACTCGTGGCTGGAATTTCCATAGAAGCTTTATCGGTTTCAAGTACAACAATCGAATCGTTTTCGGCAATAACATCGCCTACTTTTACGGAGATCTCGATAACTTCAACACCTTCCGCTCCACCAATATCTGGAACTTTAATCGTTTGAATTGCCACTGTTTATCCTCACATGTTCAGGATGAACGGTATGCCGCGGGCGCATGGATGCGCAGGAAAGGCCTACCTCATCAGATTTAATCAATCTAGATGTACTCAATGCAAATGTGTCGCTCTGAATACAAGGCCGCCCTCCTTATGGGAGGGCGGCTTGGTTTTAAACGCTTAATGGATCCGCTTTAGCTGGATCAATACCAAACTTTTTAATCGCTTTAGCGACTACATCGGCCTTGATCTTGCCTTGGTCAGCTAAGGATTTAAGCGCAGCAATCACCACGAAATAGCGGTTAACTTCGAAGAAGTGACGCAGTTGTGTACGGGTATCGCTGCGACCAAAACCTTCGGTTCCCAATACGCTGTAAGTGCCTGGAACGTAAGCGCGTAATTGCTCGGAGTAGGTTTTCAAATTGTCGGTAGAGATGATGAATGGATCATTACGACCTTCAAGACGACTTTCCAACTGTTGGGTCAGATAAGGTTTACGTGGCGTAGATGTTGGGTTCAACAAATTCCAACGAGTTGCGCGCTGACCATCGCGAGTCAATTCATTTACGCTGGTTACGCTCCACACATCGGCTTCAACATCAAAGTCTTTGCGAAGGATTTCAGCAGCAAAACGCACTTCACGCAAAATAGTGCCCGCGCCCAACAATTGAACACGATTTTTAGCTTTGCCAGTGCCTTGCTCCAACAGGTAAATACCTTTAACGATCCCTTCTTCTGCGCCGACAGGCATGTCTGGATGCTGGTAGTTTTCGTTCATCAAAGAGATGTAGTAAAACACGTTCTCTTTGTCGTGATACATACGCTTGATACCGTCTTGGATAATCACGGCTAATTCATAAGCGTAAGTAGGATCGTAAGTGCGACAGTTAGGAATAGTATTAGCAATCACGTGACTATGACCATCCTGATGCTGCAAACCTTCACCGTTCAAGGTCGTACGACCAGCAGTAGCACCTAATAAAAAACCGCGTGCTTGAGAATCACCCGCTGCCCACGCCAAGTCACCAATACGTTGGAAGCCAAACATGGAGTAGTAAATGTAGAAGGGAATCATCGGCACGCGGTAATTGCTGTAGGCAGTCGCTGCAGCAATCCACGAGGCCATAGAACCCGCTTCGTTAATACCTTCTTCGAGAATTTGGCCTGTGGCTGATTCGTGATAAGACATCATTTGGCCAGAGTCGTGTGGAGTATATTTTTGACCTTCGGACGAGTAGATACCGATAGTTTTAAACATACCTTCCATACCAAAGGTACGCGCTTCGTCAGGCACGATCGGAACAATTTGTTTACCGATTTGCTTGTCTTTAACCAGTGACGAAAGAATACGCACAAAACTCATTGTGGTAGAGATTTCGCGATCGCCTGTGCTCTTCAACTGCGCAGCAAAGGCTTCAAGAGCTGGGGCAATCACCGGATCAAAATCAGCTTTACGCGATGGCAAATAACCTTTCAGTGTATTGCGGCGAGAGTGCATGTATTGCATCTCTGGACTATCGTCAGCTGGACGATAGTAAGGGAGCGCGGCCAAATCTTCATCTTTGATTGGCAACTCAAAACGGTCACGGAATTTCTTCAAATCTTCTACTGCTAAAGACTTGGCCGAGTGAGTCTTGTTGATCGCTTCACCAGACGAGCCCATGCCGTAACCTTTCACAGTTTGCGCGAGGATTACAGTTGGCTGGCCTTTAGTGTTTACGGCGTTGTTGTAGGCGTTATAAACCTTTTTAACATCGTGGCCGCCGCGTGCGAGATACAGGATGTCTTGATCGGACATATCGCTAACAAGCTCGAGCAGCTCAGGATATTTACCGAAGAAGTGTTCACGAGTGTAGGCACCGCCGTTGGCTTTATAATTTTGCATCTCGCCATCGACAACTTCGTCCATGCGCTTTTGCAGTAAGCCAGTTTTATCTTTTTCTAGCAGACGATCCCAGCCAGCGCCCCAAAGAACTTTAACGACGTTCCAGCCAGCACCGCGGAATACACCTTCAAGCTCTTGCACGATTTTGCCGTTGCCGCGAACCGGGCCGTCCAAACGTTGCAAGTTACAGTTAATCACGAAAATCAGGTTATCGAGCTTCTCACGCGCGGCGAGGGAAATAGCACCCAAACTTTCCGGTTCATCACACTCACCATCACCAAGGAATGCCCAGACTTTACGATCGCTAGCAGGGGTAAGGCCACGCGCTTCCAAATAACGATTAAAACGCGCCTGGTAAATGGCTTTAATAGGGCCTAAACCCATGGATACAGTTGGGAATTGCCAGTAGTCAGGCATCAACCACGGATGCGGGTAAGATGACAAGCCACCACCATTGACTTCACGGCGGAAATTGTCCAATTGAGATTCATTCAAACGCCCTTCTACAAAGGAGCGAGCGTACATACCAGGTGATACGTGACCCTGGAAATACACCAGATCGCCTGGAACATCACCATCGTTACCACGGAAGAAATTATTAAATGCTACGTCATATAAGGTAGCGGAGGAGGCAAATGAAGCTATGTGACCACCAAGACCTTCATCGTTGTCATTCGCCTTCATTACCATTGCCATAGCATTCCAGCGAACGATTGAGCGAATTTTGCGCTCCATCTTTAAATCGCCTGGGTAAGCAACTTCTTTATCAACAGGAATAGTGTTGCGATAGGGAGTACGAATAGATGAAGGCTGTTCAATGCCTTGGTTAACCGCAGATTCAGATAGAGTCTTTAGCAATTCAGCTGCGCGATCTTTACCCGCGTGCCTCACTACTGACTTTAAGGCATCCAGCCACTCTTTGGTTTCAATAGCATCGATATCTTGTAGCATTCAAATCTCCTCAGCTATGCGCTTGTGGCGCATATTTACTTAGCGACGGTGTCTATAGAGAGTATCTATATATTAGGAATTTGGAACTTGGGGTATCTGGCGCTGGACGTCCCGTAAACAATTGATTTCACTGGGCTAGCGACAGAGGATTCCTGGTGCTTGTAGCAAAAAAACAGCGAATTTTTACATAAGCGCTGTTTATTTACCAGCCCTCCATAATTTGGTTGGCGCAGCATCGGGCACAATAAAGGTGCAAAAAAGAGTGGCGGAATTACATGTTTGCAAAATGAACTCAACTTTTTGACACTTAAATTAGGGCTCGCATTATTACCTAATTTTTTCAAATTCTCCAAGTAATAAAGATAAAAAATAAGCCAGAAATGCACCATTATTTAGCATTTAAGTGGTATGAAATGCAAACCTCAAGGCTGCAAGTATCCTTGTTGCTTTTGCTGGTATTCCGCAACATTTTGGATAGTTTCGAAGTCCTTCTGGTTATCCAACTTTTCTGTACTTAGCCAAAGCCGACGATTTTTTTGTAAAAACGCAGCATCATAATATTTGCGTAAGCTTTCAGGAGTAATTTTAGTAAGAGCAGAAATTAATTCCTGACGGCGAGTAAACTCATAATCATTTAATAAAATGCTTTCCCAATATAATTCCGATTGTACTACCAATGATAATGGTGGTTCCTTCAACTCGGCTAAAAGCGCGGCTTTATTTTCGTTAAAGTTTTGGGTGAGTTTTTCACTCGCGTCGGTTAAGAAATTATTAATCTCTTCTGCAATAACATTTGCACTGACATTAGGAGATTGGACGACAAAAAAACTACCCTCTACATTTCTGATTGGAAAAGAAGAGGCCGCCACTACGTAACCTAATTGTTTTTCTGTGCGTAATTGATTATAAAATTCCGGCGCCAAAATTTGCGTCAGCAATTTCATGTGTGCCGCATCATCTGCATTAGGTGCAAGCGCTTGAACATATAACTCAAGTGTATGATCGTTATGTTCAAGCGGATAAACGTACAACCAGGATTTATTGTCTTTATTGTCCGTGCGTAAAACCTTTGCCAATTGTGGTAAACGATTGGAATGTTTTTTTAGCAATTGATGTTCAATAATAGCTGAAAGCTTGATCGCATCTTGCGGATATAAATTCCCATAAAACAAAGCTTCGAGTTTTGCCCCTCGTAAAATATCGGTAGCAAATAGCTTGTACTGATCAAAAGATGTTTTTTGTAACACGTCAATATATTCTTTAACACCCCAGTAGGGCATATATTGAAGTCGCGCTACTTTTTTGGACAAAACACTGTAAGGTAAATTTTTATCCTCATTACGCCAATCGCTAATTAAATCATCTTTTAATCGGTCAAACCTGACCTGCGAAAAGTCCGCTTGCACTATAGCATTAAGAATTTTATTGATAAGCAGGCTCTGCTTATCGGTGTAGCCAGCAATGTTGACGTCAAACCCGCGCGCATTGGGCGTAATGCTAAATGTTAAACCAGCAATACTCGCGGGGTAAGCATACTCGTTTAACTGGTCTGTAATCATGGCGGCAAACAGTTGCGTCCGCGCAGTATTGTCCAGCGAATTATTGAGCACAGGTAATTTAAAGCGAAAATTTAATTCGGCCTTCGGCGAGCGAAATTTTTTATCTTGCAAAAACCAAAGTTTAAACTGCTCATTGTTGATTATAAGCATGGGGATATTTTTAGTGTTGTCTTGCACCGGCAACATGGACGATGTTTTCACCACTAAATTTTTGGGAATAAAGATATTGCGCTCGGGTAGGAATAGCCGTTGATGATACATAGGCTTCAAATCTAAAATAACCGGAATACCAGGCTTAACCGAAAAAGATGTTTTATAAAAGTTGGATGTACTCGTTGTAATAACATCCGGCGCAACAGTAGCAATAAAAACATTGTCTGGGCGCAGGAAAGATAGCGCCTCTTTGATTAAGGTGTCGTCAAACTGACTGTAGGCATAATTACCCCATAAAACATCTACAGCTGCGTAATCTTGCATATCCTCCGACAACTCAGTTACCGAATCTATCGCGGCGAGTTTGTCATGGAAGCGGTAATTAAGATCCGCGATTTGTTGCATCTCAATAAATCGCCATTCGGCTACACCACGTAATGAGGTAATTTTAAGATAATCAAAAACAGCCGACACAATTTGGTCTTTTGCCTTGAATCCTTCTTTAGTTAGTTTTATTGAAATTCCAAACAAGCTCTCACGGCGACTTGAATACAATTCACCGGCACTCAAGGATTCAGCCCATCCCAAATTTTTCAGCATGACAAGCAAGCTGCCCGCACCTTCATTACCTAAAAGATGCCCCAGGTACTGCAAAGGCTTGGTTTTATATCTATCCGAGTAATTAGGAACAGGAAACGTAAGAGTAATCTCACGCATTTCTTTTAATGGCTTAACGATCAAACTTGCCGGTAAAATTTTTGGTGCAAACAAACTCGGATAGCCGCCCAAAATAGTTTTATTTTTATTGGGAATTGCAGAGAAACGGGATTCAACCATTTTTTGCAATTCATCGAGTTTGCGATTGCTGAGCACCGCCAGAGTCATCAAATTAGCCGAATAATTATTTTGATAAAAATCGATTAGATCATTGCGTATGCTGTGTCCTTCAAAATCAGCTAAGGTGTCAAAATTACCTATAGAGAAATTAGCTGCAGGGTGATCCGGATTGAACAACTGACGATAGACATCCCACTTGCGCCTATCGTCATCATTTATTTTGGCAAGATACTCCGCATTAACCGCGTTTTTTTCATGCTCGATGTAATTAGCATCAAATAAAGGAGCTATAAAAAATTGTGCGAATCGGTCTAATGCAGGCTCGAAGAACGCATGCTCAATATCAAAAAAATAATTGGTGTTTTCTTCCGCAGTGTAGGCATTGTTGGTGCCGCCATGCTGACTGATAAATTCTTGATATTCACCCGCCTCAGGATATTTTTCATTTCCTAAAAACAACATGTGCTCAAGAAAATGCGCGAGGCCTGCGCGCTCTTTGGGATTTTGATGGCTACCCACATGAACGTTTAAAGCAGCGGCCGATTTTTCTGCGGCGGCATCGGAAATTAGTAAAACGCGTAGATTATTATTGAGCGTGAGGTAGCGATAATCGCGATTATCATTTTCACTTTTGCTAACGGCCGATATTCTGGGCGCAACCAATTGCTGGGCCTGTGCAGCCGCAACCAGAAATAATGCGAGCAGGGCTAACGCGTGCTGGCAATAACGAAGATTGAAAGGTGACATCAGAATTTAATTATCCGCATACAATCAGGGTTCAACATAAACTTACTCAGCTCAATCTTCGTTCGCACACAAACACTATCAAGGTATATGACGACTACTGTTTACGAATAACAAAACAATAGTAATTATCCTGCACACAAAAGCCTTCTAACAACTGTCCGGTTAATTGGGCAAAGGAAACAAAATCTTTTAGCGAACCTCCGTCTGTCGCAAGCACTCGCACCAACTCACCGATATCCACTTGTCGTAATGCTTGCCTGGCTTTGAGCAATGGCAATGGACACACAAGTTCACGCGCATCCACTTCAAGTTTTACTGTAGAGGTCAGCGCATTTTTCGATTCGACTTCGCGCAACATAGCTGGAACAGTGATGTCTTGAATATGATTTTTCAAAAATAACCTCTGCCCACTATATCTGCCCACCATTAAGAGGCCGCTAAATTAACGCACTACTCTCATTAATCACAGTTTTACCGACGAACTAATGTGACTTTATACGCTCAAAGCTGTCTCGCCCGCGTAGCCTTTGCCATGTAAAAAGGCTAGAGTGCGCCGCCAAACCCAGATGAATTCTGCAGATTCATCCCGCCTTCAAATGGCTTTAGATTATCAGGAGTTCTGACACCGTGAATCGACTTATTCGACAGCTTGGTCTTGCCATCGGCTTCATGGCTTGTGCAGCTGCCGCCTTAGCCGAAGTTGAGCTGCCCGTATTGGGCGACACCAGTTCCGCCATGATTTCGCCTGTACAGGAAAAAATATTGGGGCAACGCGCTCTGAAATATTATCGCAGCCAAGTGCCAACATCTTCCGATCCACTGGTGATTGATTATCTCGAAGGACTTATCAATCGCCTTTTGCCTTACAGTCAATTGGAAGACAAGCATATTGATTTGGTCGTGGTAAAAAACGACACCCTAAACGCATTTGCCATTCCAGGCGGAATAATTGGGATGCATACCGGTGTATTCAACTACGCAAAAACCGAAAACCAACTGGCCGCCATTATAAGCCATGAAATGGGGCATATAAGCCAGCGCCATTATGCGCGTCATCTCGAGCAACAAAAAAATTCGATGATACCCATGATCGCAGGCATGCTTGCAGGTTTGGTGTTAGCAGCAAATAGTAGTGATGGCGGTATGGCGGCGATTATGGCCTCCCAAGCCGCCGCTGAAGCAGCGGCGTTGCGCTTTAGCCGTGAGAATGA
>Ga0247741_1000245_pt1 | contig 34328 bp, 36 predicted proteins | sample UWRJL213509R2_FD_180945 | JGI IMG/M metagenome (GOLD analysis project Ga0247741, IMG submission 180945) | Plant litter microbial communities from Arlington Agricultural Research Station in Wisconsin, United States - UWRJ-L213-509R-2 | ecosystem: Environmental > Terrestrial > Plant litter >... | reverse complement strand
TGACTTGCAGGGCTCGTTGTCGAAGGTGTACTTCCACGTGGCAACCCCATCAATCAACTTGTAGGTACTGTCCTTGCCGGGTTCGGCGACGATGGCACCCTTGTCGAAGGGCGTGAACGTCATAGTGACAGTGCGCACGCCATTCGTCGTGTTGTCGGTGACGTCATAGACGCCGTCCTTAGCGACGTACTCGGCGTGAGCACTGACGTCACCTGTCTCCGAGTTGGTGGAGGAGGTGGCGTTGCGGATTGTGCCCGGAACGGAGTATCCGTCATCGGTCACACCGCAGGAGTCATGCAAGAACGGGCCTTCCGGGGACAAGACTGGCGGGCTGTTGGTGCAGTCCGTCGGGATGAAGTACTCAGCCGTCTTGCCGTCCTTGACGCCGATCACCACAACCTGTAGTCCGCTATCCTTCGCGAATTCGACCGTCACGGGGACGGTTTCATTCGGAAGGACGGACACGGGCTGGGGCGTTCCATTCTTGTCGGTCATGGTGAAGTTGGCAGTTTCGCCAACCTCCCCTTCCTTGAGTGTCATCACGTTCGTGAAAGTACCGGTGATGGTACCGCACGTCTGCACGACACTGTAGGATGGGTTGCTTGCAACAACAACTTCCGGGCACAGGGTCTTGTCGGCCTTGACGATGTCATACGACAGCGGCGTGGTCGGCTTGCCGTTGGGGAACAAAGCGTCCCCTTCGGCAACTGCGTCGAGCTCGTGATGACCGGGCGTCATGTCCGGCTTCACACCACCTAGCGTTGCGTTGACGAGGTTGAACGTGACTGTGCTGTCTGCCAGGCAAGTAGCTTGCTGGCCAACACTGATGGTCGCGGTCGCCTCGAGCGGCGCTTCGCACAGGCTGGGGTCTACATCGAAGATGGTGTACTTCACACTTGCGTGCGCCGTGCCATCAGGGAATGCGGATCCAGGAATTGCGGTAGCCGGACGGGTGTGCTCGCCGACGGACGTTTCAGCGTCTGCGTCCCACGTCGCATTCGTCAGACCGAAGTCGACGGTGCTAATGGTGTCACAGGTAGCTGTAGCCTTGACGGAAACCGTCGCAGCCGCGTCCTTCTTGGTCGTGTCGCCACACTCGAACTCGTACCAGATGTCAGTGTGGTTCGTTTGCACGAACGAGACGATCCAGGAAGAGTGTCCGAGTTTAGCCAGCGCCTCGGTCAGCTTGGGTGCGTAGTTAAACGTGATCACCCCAGCCATTACTTGATCGAGCGTTAGTGGAATCGGGTCGAGTGTCTGCTCAACGCCGAGGATCTTCCACCGTAGCCCGAGGTTGTTCTGGCCGTTGTAGCTGGCGCCGCCGGTGACGTTCTGGTCGACATACATGTTCACCTGGTCGAGTGTGGTAACCTTGCTATCAACGCGGACGCTGATGTCGACGTTGATGTGGTCGCCGTTGGTCAACGGTCGGTGGTAGTCGGCCGAGATGGCGTCGCACTGGACGGTCTGGGTAGGCGCTCCAACGGGAGGCGTGCAGTCAGTCGTGGTCTTCGAAAAGTCCAGATTGTACTGCGCGCCGTCGTTGGATCGAACGGTGACCGTCAACGTGTGGTTGATGGTCTTTTCGAGTGTCTCGTTGAGGCTGTACCCGGAACCCGGGATTTTACCCTCGAACTTGACGACGTTGTCCAGTGTCACCTTGGCGGTGGCATTGGCGTCGTAGTTCTTTAGCGAAACGGTTGCAGCCGTACAGGTGACGTCTGCAACCTTGTCATGTGCCGATGCGCTGCTACTGGCGGTGATGCCAGTTGCCTGCATGGCTGTCGGCGCGGCGACCAACAGTACTACGGCGAGCGCGGCGGTGATGAAAATCCACGCCTTACCCGCTCGTGTGCGTTTGTGTCCCAAAAGAAACTTCCTTCGTTGTCGGTGTAGAAATAGCGCGGGCGAATACCTACGCTATTGGTGCATTGACTGAATGAGCCGAATTTTGATGTACTTGCAAGTTCACATCAATAATGCGGCACTTACAGCAGTGGCCAATTATATCACAATCCTGAAACAAAAGCAAGTGATTTGCTGAGTATCCACTGTCAATAACATAGGCATAAACACTACCGAGACATCATATCCCTATATATCAATACTTGACGGCCTACCTACCTGGCGGAGTATACTAGTACCAGTCATGTAAGTACTTTCCCCTCTCTAGTAGAGGATAAGGGATTTCAACTTACAGGCTTATACAGAAGCCACCAAACGATGCTACGCACACCTCAGTTGATCAATAGCAGATTAACACCGAAGGCGCCCCTGGTAATCGATACAATTCTCCGTGATATTTAGTAAAAAGGAAGCCGAGCCTAAGCGGTCTCACTCCCCTCTCTAAATCTCTCCTCCGTCTCCAATCGGAAAACAAAGCCGCTGCTGACCAAAATAAGTTGTCAGCCTTTTTGCGTTCACTTAACAACACATCTTATCTGGAGAAAATAATTATGAATCGAACTACTATCAATGAAGAAATCGCTGTCACACGAATGGGCTTTAAAAAGGACTTGTCTGCCTACCCACGCCGTATGGAATTCCGTGGAACCGTCTACGATTTTCTTGACGCCGGTATTCGCTGCTTGATTCGTTCGGGCGAACACATGGCCGAGATCATCACGCTAACTGACGGGCAATCGGATTACCGCCTTCGCAGCGATAACCATGGTGGCAACTGGACGCTGCTGAGCATTATGTCGTAAGGGCGTCCCGCGATAGCATCTAACGAGAGTATATAAAATATCCGACACTGCGAGGTCGGATATTTTTTTGTGTCTACAAATTGGCTAGGTGTTGTTTACTCGATTGGATTCTTGATAAACCGACGACCAAAGTATTTGTGAATCTCGACAACGGCAATCAGGGCGATAAAGACAACCACGCTGACAACGAACAGGTCACCGATACCGATCGGGTGGATGTGCAGGAGCCCTTGTAGTGGCCCAAAGACCGCCAAGACCTGTAGTATCACGGAAATGGTCAAGCCGACGTAGAAAGGCTTGTTCATGACCTTGATACGGCTAAAGACTGATTCGAAGGTACTCCGAGCGTTAAAGGCGTTAGCCCATTGCATCACAACCAGCGCACAGAAAGCGATTGTTTGGCCGTAGGCAGCGCCGTACTTGTCGGTAAAGAACGCGAACAACGAGATTGCTAACGTCGCCATCGTGAGGGCTACGAGAACGATGCGACCGATGATGTAGGGGCTGAGTAGTGGTGCGGTTGGCGAGATCGGTTTAGCCTTCATGATTGTCTTTTCGCCCGGCTCAAGACCCAGCGGGATCACCATTGATGTGTCGGTGACGAGATTAACCCATAGGATTTGCACGGCTGCCAGTGGCATTGGGAGGCCAAGGGCAATTGATGCGACGAAAGTAATGGCTTCACCGGTGTTGGTTGAAAGCAGGTAAAATAGCATCCGCTTGATGTTAGCAAAGATGATACGGCCTTCCTTCATGGCGATGACGATGCTTTCAAAATTATCGTTAAGCAGGATGATGTCACCAGCATCCTTGGCGATTTGTGAGCCGCTGCCCATTGCGACACCGACATGTGCGCTCGAAAGAGCGGGTACGTCATTGACGCCGTCGCCGGTCATGGCGGTTACTTCTTTGACCTTGAGGATTTGGAGGATGCGGAATTTATTCTCAGGTGTCACACGCGAAAAAACACGCGAGTATTCGATACGCTCTTGGAGGTCCTTGTCGCTGAGTTTATTCATAACGCGACTATCAAATACTTGGTCGCGGTTGTCGATCAGGCCGAGCTGTTTGCCAATGTGATAAGCCGTTTCGAAGTGGTCACCTGTGATCATTCGGACCGAGACACCAGCGCGCTGAGCCGTGACGATTGCGCGGCGGGCTGTTGGGCGCAGCGTGTCGGCCACGGCCATAAAGCCAACAAATTCAAAATCAGTCTTGGGATGAAGTTTGTCAAAGGTCTCAAGCGGTGTTTCGATTTGAGCCGAGGCGAGGGCGATGACGCGGTAGCCGCTCGAGGTAAGCTTTTGAAGGGCCTCGTTCGCCTCGTCTTGGCCGGCTTTGGAAAGTTTGCTTCGTTCAATTATTTGTTCGGGTGCGCCCTTGACGACTAGGTCGTAGCGACCCATGTGGTGCCAGACGTTACCGCTCATTGAAACGGCTTGGTCAAAAGGCAGCTTGGCAACCGTTTCCCCCTTTAGGTGGACCAGTTCTTCGGCTTTTGTAAACTCAATCATGGCTATATCGAGAGGATCGCGTGTCCGTTCGCTGTGGTGGTTGATGGTGCGGTCGGCGATGGTTGGCAGGTGGTGTTTGCTGCCTGTCGGTTGCCAGGTTTCTTGGACGGATAGCTTGTTCTCAGTAAGGGTGCCTGTCTTGTCGGTAGCAATCGTTGTGATGACACCAATAGTTTCGATAGCTTTCATGCTACGGACTAACGCTTTTTTGGCAGCCATGCGGCGCATACCGAGCACGAGGATAACTGAGATAGCAACGGGAAGGCTTTCGGGAACGGCAGAGACGGCGATAGCGAGGACGAATTGCAGTGCCTCGCTAAATTCGATACCGCGGCTCAGTGCCAAGATGAAGGCAACTACCGCGAGTGCACCGACGGCCATCACGATATAGCTGAGTAGCTTGTCTATCTTTTTTTGAACGGGACTGGTTGATTCGCCGGGCATCTGCTTGGTCAGGGCTGCAATGCGACCAAACTCTGTCTGATTACCTGTGGCGACGACGATACCTGTTGCCTGCCCAGAAACAACGAACGAGCCTTGGAAAAGCATATTAGTACGCTCGTAGACTTCTTTTTCGCCCTTGATGGCGTCAGTTGTCTTGTTCATCGGGGCTGACTCACCCGTCAGGACCGCTTCATCGATGCGTAGCGAGCTGGCCGTGGTGAGGCGAATGTCAGCTGGGATCTTATCGCCCTCAGATAGTTGGATGACGTCACCGGGCACGAGGTTAATATCGTCGATCATATGCATTTCACCGCCACGAATGACCTCGATTTGCTGGCTATTATGTTTTTGGAGTGAGCGCAAGATTCGCTCGGTGGAAAAACGCTGGACATAATAAATTAGCGCGCTTGTTGCCATGATGACGAAAATAATCACGGCATCAAAGAGTGCGTTATGAAGCAAGCTGATCGCAGCGGCGATGAACAGCACGAGCATGAAAATATTCAAGAAAGGTTCGGCGAGTTTGCGCCACAGTGGTTCGCCCTTTATGCGGATGGCGTTCGGTCCGTAGGTTGTGAGGCGTTCGGCGGCTTCGCGGCGAAGGATGCCTTCTGGTCCCGTATGTAGTTTTTCGTAGGCAGTTTGGATGGATTGATTGTAAAAAAGCATTACCATCATTGTAACAAACTCTCGATGAATGGTGGGGTTGCGTGGCGTTGTAAAAAAATAATCCCCTATTTCTAGGAGATTATTTTGTTGTGAGGACTGGCTAACTAATTCGCGCCAGCCTGAATGTGCTACTGTGTGTGCCAGAGCTCCATTCGACGATATCCTTGACGGTCTTGCCCACGAGGCTGCGACCAAGTGGACTGAGGACTGATATGCGACCGTCGCTAGGGTTGGCTTCGATCGTATCAACTAACGTATAGCGAAATAGCCTTCCCTGTTGATCGATCAGGTCGACGACTGATCCGATAGCTACCTTCATGCGGGCGCGCTTGGATGGTAAGAGTTTTGCTTCTGAAATTGTCTGTCGTTTTTCAGCAAGCTCGGCTTCCACCGATTCAAGCCGCGCTAATCGCTCGATGCGATCAAGGCGGTCGTCGTGCCCATTGGTTTTATCTATGTCGTGCAGACCTCGAATGACGGCTGTCCGATCGTGTTCCAATTGTGCGATTGTTTTTTTTAGCTCTTTCATACCCTTTTTGCTGAGTAGAACTGTTTTTTCCGATGTGGTGATGGTGGTGTTCATGTGCTCACTCCCTCCTGGTTGCTAGTAAAAGCAATGTTTGTTGTAGCTGTTAATGGTGCTACTGGTTATTAGTATTACGTGCGCTCCTGAATAGATTCTTAAAAGACTAAACTAAACTGTTGTAATTTTGCCATCTTTTAATGTAAAGGTTTTATCGGTCTTTCCGGCTATCTCTAAATCGTGCGTGACAACGATAATCGTGGTCTGTTGACTACGAGATAAATCATGTAGTAGGTCAAATATTTTTTTGCCTGTCGCGCTATCAAGGTTGCCCGTCGGCTCATCTGCCAGAATGTAGGCAGGCCGATTGGCAAGGGCTCTGGCGATACTGACGCGCTGCTGTTGTCCCCCGCTCAGACGTGTTGGACGGCGCTGACGCTGGTCTTCTTCGATACCAACTGACTCAAGTAGCTGTGTGGCTCGATCGAATCGACTGTTGCTAGGATAGCCGCCAAACTCGAGTGCCAACATGACGTTTTCAAGTGCTGTGAGGTTTGGAACGAGGTTGTACTGCTGGAAGACGAAGCCAATCTTGTTGGCGCGGTACTGCGTCTGCTTGGCGCCGCTAAGCTTGTTGATCTGCATGTCATCGACGATGATACTGCCGGTCGAGGGGTTGTCTAGTGCCCCGAGGATGCTCAGCAGGGTGCTTTTGCCACTTCCGGACTTTCCGATGATACTGACGAATTCACCAGTTTTGACTGTTAGGCTGACGTCTTTGAGGGCTTGGACTTGTCCGCTAGGGGTGCTGAATGTTTTTGAAACGTTTTCGATGGTTACCATAAGATACTCCTATTCTGTCCTTAATACTTCTGCGGGGCGAATGCGTGCGGTTAGCCATGCGGGAATTGCACTCCCGAGCAGGGCGATTAATAAAGTGATACCAACTGCGAGTGTGAAAATCTGCGGTGTAAGGCTAGCAGTGACCTGTGTGAGGTTGGTGTCAAGCTGTGCAGCACCTTGGTTGAACGCGCCCCCAGGACCACCCATGCCTCGGCCACCAGGACCTCCGGCTGCTTCTGATGTGCTTGATGAGCTGGCGCTACTCGTGACCAGCGAAGTGGTCATCGGTCCGCTGACGAGAACGCCCAGTACGAGTCCAATGACAGCTCCGATGACGGTAATCGTCAGACCTTCGACGATGAACTGTGTGATAACCTTTCGGTTTGATCCACCGATCGCTTTGATGACCCCAATTTCGCGTCGTCGTTCACGGACAACAAGAAACATTGAAAGCACGATAATGAGCGCGCCGGCACCGGCCGCGGCGATAACACCAGTGGTTGTGAGGCCTGCTATGCCTTGTAATGATTCAACGCTTGTTGCGGCACTTTCAGCTTGACTGGTGATGTCGGCATTGTCCCCGAGACTTGTTTCGAGTGCAGTGACGGCTGCGGCAACATTGTCGCTGCTGTTGATCGTCGCGGTGACGCTAGAGACGGCACCTGCTTGATCGGTGAGTGTTTGCAGCGTTGTAATGGGCATGATGATGCCGCTATCTTGGAACGCATTACCGGTGGTGTAGATTCCCTTGACGGTAATCGTTTCACCGTAGGCGGTAAAGGTGCTTCCAATGGCCAAGCTATTCTTGGCTGCAAGGTCTGAGCCAACGAGAGCAACGGCGTCGCCACTGGTACCGTCGATTGTCTCGCCGCTACTAATGGTCAGGTCTCCGCCATCGGTAGCGATTGAATTAACGTCGGTCGTTCCGGTCACGCTCGTACGAGGTGTAGGGGCCGGTCGAGCGGTCGCTTCGCTATCTGTCGGCGTTGCTGTCGTGTCCGGCGTTTCGAAGCGCTGCTGACGCTGCCCGAACGACCCAAGCTCGAGTGACGAGGTGAGGTTTGTATCGTCGGTACCGAGTTGGTCGGTCAGTGTCGAGATGATAGAGCTAACGTTAGGGGTGCTCGTAATACTGGCAATCTGGGTTGTGGTGAGTGGATCGCCTCCCCCCATATTCCCCATGACTCCAGCGGGCTGGATGGTAATGGCTGTTCCGGCGGTTGCTTTGACTTCTTCTATTTTGGCTAGGACACTCCCCCGTGCCACGAGCATGCTGAGGATGAGTGCAATGCTAATCGCAAACATCAAGACAATAGCTCCTGATTTCAGCGGACTCCGTACGGCATTCTTGATGCCACGTGTCACAACGTTCATTATGTGTATATCTCCTTGTTTTAAGTGTTACTGTGTGATGACAGCGTTACTATAACGAAGGATCTTGAATTTTAGCTGTGATGTTTCTGAGATTTGGCAAATAGAACGTAAACATGGTTTCTTTCTCTGTTGAGCTAGCCTGAATATAGCCGTGATGTATCTCGGTAATCTTTTTTGCGATAGCAAGCCCCAGTCCATAGCCATTCTTGTTGCTTTCGGTGCGTGAGCTATCGGCGCGGTAAAATCGGTCGAATATGTGTGGGAGTTTGTCTTCGGCAATCGGCTTGCCGGTATTGGTGATTTCAAAACCAGTCATCAGGCGTCGTTCAAAGATACGAATCGATATTCGTGAATTTTCAGGGCTGTATTTGAGCGAGTTGTCGATCAAAATACTCATAAGTTCTATAATCGCCGCCTCATTGCCGGTCGTTATGGCGGATTTTCTGGTTGTAATATCAAAGCGCTTTTTATACCGACTATATGGCTTCATGGCGTTGGGCAATAGCTGTACAATATCAAGTTGTGTTTTTTCGAGTTTGTCGTAGTCTAGTCGTGACATTTTGAGTAGCATCTCAGAGAGCTGAATCAGCTTGTCAACTTCCTCGAGGTTGCTTTCGAGTAGTTCGCGAGCTTCGGCAATCGGGAGGTTTTTGTCGCGCAGGTAGACTTCAAGCTCGGCCTTCATAGCCGCAAGCGGCGTGCGTAGCTCGTGGCTGGCGTCGCTAGTAAACCGACTTTGCGCCTCATGGGCCTTCTCGATTGGCGCCAGTGTCCGCCGTGCGAGCCAGTAGCTGCCAAATCCCCCACCGATTAAGATCACGAAATTGACGTAGAGCAACGCAAGTATCATCTGGTTGCTGGCCTGCTCGGACTGATCGAGACGCAGTCTATTTTGTGGGTTATTCTCATTATCGCTGACATTGCCCCTATTGACCCCAGGGAACATATTGGGGTCAATGAGGCCTCGCTGTAGGTTTTCAAGCCGAACATTTACCTCGTGGAAATTAATCTGATAAATAGAAAAACTAAAAATCAGGCTGATTGCCATGATGATGATAAGATACCAGGCAGTGAGTTTCAGGGTGGCCGAGCGGAACATGGTTATGCCTCGAGTTTATATCCAAAACCACGAACGGTGTGGATTAATGGTTTTTTAAACGGTGCGTCAATTTTATTGCGGAGGTATTTAATATACACCTCAACAGTATTCGGCAGGATGTCGGCGTCATAGTCCCAGACGTGGCTGATGATCACCTCTTTGCTGAGTGGTCGGCCGGGGTTGCGAAGCATATACTCTAGCAGTGCAAATTCTTTGCTGGTTAGCTGGATAGGCTTGCCATCACGAGCAACACTGTACGTGATCGTATCAAGGGTTAGGTCGCCAGCTTTCAAGATTGCTGACTGTTGTTCGGTTGGGCGGCGCAGCAAGGCGCGGACGCGGGCCAGTAGCTCTTCGAGGGCGAATGGCTTGACGAGATAGTCGTCAGCTCCAGCATCGAGGCCGGCGGTACGCTCGCTGATGCTTCCGAGAGCGCTCAGGAATAGGACGGGTGTGTGTACTTTTGCGTCGCGCATGGCTTTGACGATGCCGAGGCCGTCGTAGTTACCAGGTAACATGCGGTCGATGATGGCGATATCATACGGTTCGGTCGTCGCCATAGCATAGCCTTCGTCACCATCAAACGCGACATCAACCGCGTAGGTTTCCTGTTCAAGGGCCTTTTTAAGGGCGCGGGCTATTTTGTGTTCATCTTCTACAATCAATACTCTCATATGTCTAGTATACCGCGAAATTCCTGAGTAAATACTGAATGGTAACTTTTATTGACTACGATACAGTGCTGTAGTGGTCGCTCCAAGTCTGCATGTCCTTGAGGATAGGCATCAGATCATGTCCTTTTGGTGTTAGTCGGTATTCGCAGCGGCTATCAGAGGTTGTCGCGTTTTTAGTGATAATACCTTCGGTTTCTAGGTGATCGAGCCTGGCAGAAAGTGTGCGGGGATTAATGCCTTCGACGAGGTCTTGGATTTGGCAAAAACGAACCGACTCTTCGTTAATAAAGAAACGCAGTAGCTGAGGGGTCCATTTGTCTCCAAGAATTTTCGTTGCTGCCTTGACGCATCCAATAGTTTCTGTACTCATAATACTTATTACTATACATTATCTAGCTAAAATAATCAAAGGTGTCCACAGCGTGCAACTCGTTATTTAATTAAGCCGTTTTGATTCTGCGTACGGATGTGATCCATGCTGTAATCCCACGAGGCATCGGTCTTTTTGTGGGGGTTGAAAATGTAATGAGGATCAAAGATTTCCTTGGTATGTTTAAAGAGTGCATAGACGTCGTCGCCAAAGACTGCTGGTAGCCATGGCCCGCGCACCATGCCATCGTTATGCTCACCCGCCATCGTACCGCCGTATTGCAAGACCAGTGGAATAAGTTCACGCATGACTGGTTCGAGCTTGGCTTGATCGGCCTTATTCACGATATCCATCAACGGGATGATATGGAAATTGCCATCACCGAAGTGTCCGGCGAGTGTTGCAGGCAGTTTGTACTTGCGGATAATACGCCGCAGTTTAGGGACAAATTCGGGCAGGTACTTTGGCTGCACGGTCATGTCGTCAATAAAGGGCGAGGCATATTTGTCGTGGACGCGGTTACGCAGGAGTGAGAGTGATGAGCGTCGGATCTGCCAGAATGGTGCGCTTGCCGACTCGTCACCTTCGACGTCCATGCGTAGTCGGAACGGTTTGAGGTCATCATGGAGTTTTGAGATCTTGCCGTAGACCTCTTCTTTCGTCTCACCCTCGAACTCAACCATTAATAAGATATTTGGTAGGTGTCCCTTGAAGCGCGTGACTGATCCGAGTAGCCACGCCTGTTGTTTGAGCATTTCGGCCATACCGAGCTGTTTGCTGAAGGTGGAAAAATACTTCACCCCAAGATTGAAGGTAATGTCGTCAAACCCCTCAAAGGTGGCTGGGTTGTGCTTCATGACAAGTGGAATGATATCGCCTAGCTGTCGGAACGACGTCAAGTACGCGAGTAGTAATCCAGAGTGTTTCGGTTTTGGGAGTGCCTCCATCGTGATGTCGGTAATAATACCGAGCGTGCCTTGGCTGCCAGATATGAGGCGGGTCAAGTCGAAGATGCCGGTGTCACGGTCCCAGACGCTCCATAGGTTGTAGCCCATTGAGTTTTTATTTACCCTGGGCCGCGCATTTTTAATGAGGTCGTAATTGGCTTCGATGAGCTGGTAAACCTGTCGGTATAGGCTTGCTTCGTAGGTTTTGAGTTTTAACTTTTGTTCGAGTTCGTTGCGACTGAGTGGTTTGACGGTGTATTCTTTGCCGTCACCGAAAACAACTTTTAGCTGGCGTACCCAGCGCTCAGTATTGCCGTAACGAAGCGACTGCTCACCGCCCGAGTTGTTGCCTACCATGCCACCGATGGTGTTAATGGCTCGACTCGCAGGTACTGATCCGAGCATGAGGTCCTTTGCCTGGAGGAACGGGTCAATGTCGCGCATAAAGACGCCTGGCTGGACTCGCAGTAGGTTACCGGTTAACCCCTCTATCTTTGAGAAGTGCTTGGTCATGTCGATTAAAAGCGAGTTTCCAATTGCGCCACCCGACATGCACGTACCAGCGCCGCGTGGTGTGATAGAGAGTGATGGGTAATCTTGTTTGTTCTTTACGACGAATGATACAAGTTTTTGGATATCTTTACTATCGACCGGCTCGAGAACTGCGTCGGGGACGAGTTCGTAGATACTTGCATCATGACTGTACTCGAGGCGGTCGTCTTGGTTGGTTGAAATTGCACCTTTGAAGATTGTTCGGAGTGAGTGAAGTAAAGATTCCATAGTAGGCATTACTATACCGAGCCATAAGCGCTTTGTCGAGGTGCTATCCCCGTGGCTACGATATGATGTATACTACGACACATGAAGACACGCATTGATATAGACACAAAGACCTTTGTTCGATTTTGGCTGGTAGTAATTGGATTTGGCCTCGCTATTTTAGCCTTATATAATGCACGAGTTGCACTACTTATTTTAGGTATCTCATTTTTCCTAGCGATTGCGCTGAATTCGCCTGTTTCGCGGATTATTAAGGTCCTTCCAGGTAAGAGCCGTGTTGGTGCTACGGCTATATCGTATGTCATGGTGATTGTCCTGCTGGGATTGATCATTACACTGGTCATCCCTCCAATTGTGCAGCAGTCGGCGCGATTTGTTCAAAGCGTCCCGGCACTTGTCGACGGCGCAACATCGCAGTACAAAGGGATTAGTAATCTGATTAACCAGTACAACCTCCAGCCACAAGTCGATCAAGCGCTAAACTCTATTAAAGAAAGCACTGCAAGCTGGGCAAGTAATGTGGGGCAAAGCGTGATTACTGGCGTCGGTTCGTTCTTTGCCTTTGTGACGGGGCTCATCCTCGTACTCGTCTTGACCTTCCTGATGCTGATTGAAGGACCAATGTGGATGCAACGGCTCTGGGGGTTGTATGGCAACCAGCGCAAGATGCAAACACACAAGCGCGTTGTTAGTCGCATGTACGGGGTTGTCAACGGCTACGTCACTGGACAGCTGACGGTCTCATCGATTGGCGCCCTGTTCGCAGGACTAGCCGTTTATATCCTGAGTCTTATCTTCCCCGATATTCCAGCGACGCTCGCCTTTCCTGCGGCGGCAATCACCTTCGTGCTTTCGCTGATTCCTATGTTCGGTGCGACTATCGGCGGTGTAATCATCACTATCCTATTGTTCTTTAACGCACCACTCTCAGCCTTGATCTACGGCATCTACTTCGTCGTCTACCAGCAGATTGAAAACAACTTCATCTCACCACATATCCAAGCTAAAAAGATTGAATTATCTGCACTTGCCGTCTTGGCAGCAGTGACAATCGGACTCTACATGTTCGGAGTTGTCGGGGGTATTATCGCTATCCCAATTGCTGGGTCACTCCGCGTACTACTAGATGAATATTTAAAGCACCAACGCGAAGAGCGACTTGAGAGCGCACCGGTCAAAGTCGTTACCGCTAAAAAGTAAAAACTAGTATTCCCAAATTGAGCCATGGGCGGTATCACGAACTGTGATGCCGCTCTTTTCAATAGCTGCGCGTAATCGGTCAGCTGCCGCCCAGTCTTTGTTTTCACGGGCACGTTCACGTTCAATGATCAAGCGTTTGACGTCGTCGTCAATGTCTTTGGTTGAAGCGATAAGGTCGAGACCGAGTAGTTGGTCGATTGTTTCAAGCAGGCTAATCAACGCGTGTCGGTGGATCATTTCGCTGTTGCGACCCTGCACGCGGCTAAAGGCTTCGTCAATGATGACAAAGGCGGCTGGTGTATCAAGGTCACGCGCCAATGCTTCTGTGATGGCCTGCGAGCTTGCGTATAGCGAGACTGATCGTTCGTCGGTAGCTTTGTCGTCATCGTCGCGTAATCGGTCGTGAATTTGGTGACGCAAGGCAGCAACGTTTCGCCAGTTCTTTAAGCGGTTTTTAGCAGCCTCAAGGTTATCGAAGGTAAAGTTACCTTCGTTTCGGTAGTGACTCTGTAGCACGAACATCCGTAGGTCAAGCGGCGCATATCCCCGCTCTTCCAGGTCATCGAGCGTATAGCCGTTATCAAGTGACTTGCTGATTTTGGTGCCATTGACCTTGAGGTGATTGTTATGGAGCCAGTAGTTGGCGAATTGCTGACCAGTGACGGCTTCGGATTGGGCGATTTCGTTGGTGTGGTGGACCGGGATATGGTCGATGCCACCAGTATGAATATCGAGGGTGTTACCGAGGAGTGTCATTGCCATCGCGGAGCATTCGAGGTGCCAGCCAGGGAACCCCATTCTGTACTTGGTTGCCGGATTGTTTCCAAAATCTTCAGAAACGGCTTCGCTCCGGGAATCAGATTGGGCTGCAGATGTTCCCTCTGATTTGGAAGCAATCGGCTCGACAAGTTCAAGCGGTGTCTCCCATTCCATGTCGCGCGTTTCACCGGTTGGGGTGAATTTCCAGAGGGCGAAGTCACTGTGATTGCGTTTTTCAACGTTATATTCGACGCGGGCACCGGCACGCTGGGCTTCAAGGTCAAGTCCCGCGAAGTCACGGTAGGTTGGGAATTTGGCGGTGTCGAAATAAACACCGTCGTCGATTTCGTAGGTATAGCCCTTCGCTTTGAGTTGACGAACAAGCTCAAGCTGCTGTTCGATAAAGTCAGTCGCTTTGGTGATATGAGTTGGAGTGATTAAGTTCAGGCGCTTCATACCACGCAGGAAATCATCGGTATAAAACGATGCAACTTCCCAGGCCGTTTTACCTTCACGACGGGCACCTTTTTCGAGCTTGTCTTCACCTTCATCGGCGTCACTAACTAAATGTCCGACGTCAGTAATATTCATAACGCGGTCGACTTTTATGTCGTGGGCTTCGAGAGTGCGAACCAGGATATCCCAGTAGATGTAGGCGGTCCAGTTGCCGATGTGTAGGTAGTTGTAGACGGTTGGTCCGCAGGTATACAGACTCACCTTACCGGGTACTTGAGGAGTGAATAGGTCTACTTTGTGTGAAAGTTGGTTATGAAACTGAAGACTCATAGTCGATGATTGCCTTATCGGTTGCGGTTACTAGTTCTGAGATTATTTTGTCATACTCTTCGTAAACACGGAAGCCCGCGGCGTAGGCGTGACCGCCACCGCCAAAGTAGCCGGCAACTTGCTCAGCGATTGGGCTATTGGCGCGTAGCTTGCCGGTCAGTTTGCCATCAGGGTAGGTTTTGAGGGCAATGCCGATTTCAACGCCTTGGACGAGGCGCATTTCGTCGAGTACGAGGACACTTGGGTTGTACTGATCGCTAAACTCTTGGATTTCTGCCCAAGGAATGTGCACGATCGCGAGTTTACCTTCAAGGAAGTACTCGATTCGCCCAATGAGGCGACCTTTGTACGCCAGGATTTCGGGCGACTTCTTCATATATTCGCGGCGACGAGCTTCGATATCGCTGTGCTTGGCGCCAAGGGCGGCAAGCTTGCTAACGGTAACGTAGGTATCGGCGTTGACGTTTTGTGTTGTAAGGCCAAGGCTGTCGCTCATGATTGCTACCATCATATTTTCGGCTGCTTGGTGGGTTATTGCCCAGCCACTTTTCGCGGCGAGCTCGTAAATAATTTCACTTGTCGCAACTGCTTCTCGTTCAAGAATCGTGTGTTCAAAGCTCAGGCTGCCTTCTGACTGGATGTGGTGATCGATCACAATGACGGGATGACTTTCGAGGAAGTGTCGAACGCCGCGTGTTTCAAGCACTTTCGTTAGCAGTACGTCGGCTGTGGTGTCGACGATAATAGCCAGGTCGGCCTTTGGATCAAAGTCACCCACCACGCGGTCCCAGCCGTTGATGTAGTGCATGTACTTTGGGATATCAACCGGGCAATACAAGATAACTTCCTTGCCAAGGTCGGAAAGGATTTCTTCTAAAGCGAGTGCACTTCCGAGGCTATCACCGTCAGGATTTTCGGCTTGGATTACGATAATTTTTTGAGCAGCTTCGATGAGGTCTTTTGATTTGTCAAACATTGTTGCTTATTGTATCAGAAAATGAAAAGGGACGCCCGTTCGGCGGAACTTGTGGTTCCTGCTGTGGGGCGTCCCAGATCTTTGACTACGGAGTGAGTTGTGATGCTACGGTCAGTGCGTCGGCCAAGGCTTTGGTCGAAGCGATCTGACTATTTGTTTCCTTCTCCCAGGATTCGATGTTTTTGGCGAGGTACGCTCGTCGTTCGTTGAAGTACCTGCTCATCGTCTCGCCGGAAGACCCAACGGCTTGTTCGACCTTCTCAATCAGCAATGCTTTGGCTTCGTAGGCCTGTGCTTGGCTGGTGGCTCCGTTGCTTTTTGCGGCAAGGATGTCGGCGTCGGCATTGATGACACTGCGGTCGGCAAACATCGCGTAGAGGTTCATGCGAACGGTGTTGCCATTCTCGGTGCCGCTACTGATGAGCGTTCGTATTGCCGGCGTGAAGGCCAGCACGAAGCTCTGGTGGATGCTGGACACGTAGAACTCACGCTGGAACCCATGTGTGATACGTCTTCGCTGCCTCTCGATGTGTTTCGCTTTTTTATGCAGCCAGAAGCTGCCAATTAAAGCGAGACCAAACGCGATAGTCGCGACGCTGGCAGTGATGAGGCTGCCGCTGTTGACTTTGTCGTTCGAGACGAGCGCGTAGATGATCGCTGCTGGGGTGATGAGCAGTAGTAATGCACTCAGAACTCCGACTAAACGCGAAGCCTTTTTGATAGCTGTTGCGTGGCGCTGGCGTACCGTACGCTTGAGGGCGGATGGTACTTTCGTTTTGATTTGACATACTTCGGTATCGCCGATGAAAAGGAACTCGAGCACGGTGTCTCACTTTCTGTAGGGAAAGACTGAGACATATTATATCAAAAAATAGACAAAAAGTCAATGGCGCTACAGTGCGCGGCGACCTTCGAGGGCGTGGGTCAGTGTGATCTGATCGGCGTATTCAAGGTCAACGCCAACAGGGATGCCGCGAGCCAAACGGCTCATTTCGACAGTAATACCGGCGTCACGTACCAGACGCTGCAAGAATAGCGCTGTGGACTCCCCTTCGACGCTGGCGTTGGTGGCGATAATAATTTCTTTAACATCGTCCTTGACGAGCCGTTTGATAAGTTCGGGAATATGTAGTTGCTCTGGCCCAATCCCGTCAATCGGGCTAATAGCCCCACCAAGTACGTGGTAGGTACCCTTGAATTGGCCAGTTCGCTCAAGTGCAACGATATCGAGTGGCTCTTCTACTACCGCAATCAGCTGCTTGTCGCGGTCTGGGTCGCTGTATAGCTGCGACACTTCTTCGCTCGCATCAATAAGTGCGAATGTCACCGGGCAGGTCTTCACGAGCGCGTGAACGTCGTGAATCGCTGCCGAGAGTGATATGTTTATGTGCTGGTCAGCTTTCAACAAGAAATAGGCGTACCTTTCGGCGGTACGTGCACCAACGCCCGGCAATCGGCCGAGTTCATCGATGAGTTTTTCAAGCGCTGCTGGCAGCAAATGGGCCATAGAAAACCTAGAGTCCTAGGTTGCCGAGTCCACCCATAAGTGGCTTCATTTTTTCAGCGGCAACTTCTTGGGCCTTAGCGAGTCCGTCGCGTACAGCAATTTCAATCCAGTGTTCAAGTTCGGCGATGTCATCAACGTCAACTTGGGCTGGGTCGATGGTGATTTTCTTCATCTTTAGTTCGCCGGTGATCTGTACGACAACCGCACCGTCACCTGCTTCAACTTCGATAATTTCTTTTTTCAAGTCACTCTGCGCTTTGCGTAGTTTATTCAGCATTTTCATTTGGTCAAAAGCCATGGTAGTCTCCGTCTCTTAATTACTTTTTAATTATACGTTACTGGGCCAGCTTTTTATAGACGTACAGCCGATCACTCTCGTTTGCGAAGGTCGTTGTGATGATGCGATCGATCTGGTAACCACTGAGGTTGGCACGGGCGGCACGGGTTGCTGTGAACTGATCAGTACTTGGCTTGGTTGAAACGACAAGGCCATCACGGTGTTTGGCAACGACTGAATAGAATGCGACCTCACTTTCCGAGACGACAAGATTCTTTGTGTCTTTCGGAATTAGCTTGAGGTCTTTGGAGAAGTTAACTGCCGTCGTTGGGCCGTAGTGATAGCCGTAAATATAACGATCGAGGCCCGATCCGACGAGTGTCAGCACCAATACAATCAGTGGCAACAATCCCGCAATGCGAGCGTACGGGTTCAGAGGGAACAATCGGTACCAGTACATAATCAAGCTGGTCAGCCCGGCTGCGAGCAGCAATACGGCCGGTACGAATGTGACACTGGTAAAGGTAGGGTTGATCAAAAGCACTGGGATCAAACATAAAATCCAAATAATAATAAGGTAGCTACGCGTCGTATCGCGCGTCAAGATCAGTCGGTAGACACCGAGCGTCATCAATAGTACCGAGCCAAAACCAAAGACTGGTGTCATTAGGGTTGAGGTGCTTGGTTCCCAGAACAGGAAGTACTGACGCAGTAGTATCATCGCGTTGGCAGCGAGGTCGGGTGGCCAGGTGTTTGGCACGCCTAGTAGCGTCAGTCCGAGCTGTGGGTTAGCGATCACGGCCATGACAAGTGGTGTGACGACCACGGCAGCGATAATGGCACTCAGGGCCATTTTTGGACGCGACAAACGACGGAGAATCGCCCGCAGGTGTGGGTGTAGAATGACGGCAAGGCTAATAGCTATTAGTGGATAGATGCTAAGTGGGGTGTAGAGGCTCAGCGCCGCGGACAGGGCAAAAAGTAGCTTCCATATCAGTCGCCCCTTCTTGGCGCGGGTGATCTGTGTTCCTACGAGCAGTAGGACGATTGGCCAAAAGACGTACATGATTCCGGGAGCACCGTTTTGAGCAACGAACAGAAACTGGCCGGTTGTGACGGCGAGTAGTGAGGTTAATACGGCGATGTTTGGGCGGAACCAGCGGCGCAGCAGCAGTATCAAACCAGCTGCTGAAAACAGCGCGATAATCAGCGAAGGTAGCTTGATGGTGAATTCGTAGACGCCGAAAAGACTAAAGATGCCGGCTTGCAACAAATAGTACGGAAGATTCGCAATGACAAGACTTTCTGGACTGGCGAAGTTAAGGCTATCGCTACGAACGGCTGCACGCATTTCCTCGGGGGTGATACCACCAGGAACATAGAGGCCGGCAAAAATAAGGAGTCCAACAAGCAGCAATCCGACGAGGCTATACCCAAGGATGTAGCGCCAGCGGTAGATCAGGAATTTTGTAATATCTTTTGCAACCATACGTTAGTCTGATTATATCATTAACTGTCGTGCTTGCGGTCGAGAGACATAAAGCGAAGTCGTTCAGGGTGGAAGTAAAGTTCGACTTTACCGGTTGGACCGTTACGGTGTTTGGCGATAATCAGGTCGGTGATGTTTTCACGTTCCGTTTCTGGGTTGTAATACGCCTCTCGGTAGATAAACATCACGATGTCGGCATCTTGCTCGATTGATCCTGATTCACGCAGGTCGGATAGCTGCGGAATTTGTGGACTACGAGTTTCAACAGAACGTGATAGCTGACTCAGGGCGATCACCGGTACGTTTAATTCACGGGCGATCAGCTTGAGGCCACGTGAGATTTCACTCACCTCTTGGACACGGTTGCCGTCGCTTTTGCCACTTCCCTGCATCAGCTGCAAGTAGTCAATGATGATCAGCCCTAGCGGCTGTTCGTGGGCGGCACGGCGGGCTTTTGTGCGCATTTCAAGCACGCTGACACCAGGTGTGTCGTCGATAAAGATTGGCGCTTCGGCCATTTCGCCCATGGCGTCAGATAGTTTGCTAAAGTCATCATCGGACAGGTTCCCTGTTCGAATGTTCCAAGCATCAACTCCCGAGGCGTCGGCCAACATACGGTCGACCAACTGCTCTTTACTCATCTCGAGGCTAAAGAACAGGACGGGCTGTTTGGCGATGGTCGCAACGTTATACGCAAGGTTCGTCACCAGGGTTGTCTTACCCATGGCAGGACGGGCTGCGAGGATGATAAGGTCACTGCGCTGCAGACCGGCAGTCATGTTATCTAGGTCGCGGTAACCAGTGCGAACACCACGGAGCGCGCCTTTGTTGCGGTGCAGTTCTTCCATGCGGTCAAAGCTATCGGTCAAAATTGTTTCGATACTGACGAGGTCTTGCTTGAGTGATGCGTCGCTTACCGCAAATAGCTGCGCTTCGGCTTGCTCGAGTAGTTCATCGGTTGATGTTTCTTCGTCGAATCCCATTTCGGAAATTTCAGCACTGGCCTTGATGAGGCGACGACGAATCGCTTTTTGTGACACAAGTTCAGCGTAGGCTTCTGCATGGGCGGCAGTTGGGACGTAGTTCGTTAGTTCTGTCAGGTAGGCTGATCCACCGATTGTTTCGATATCATTTTTTTTCTTGAGTTCTTCGGTGAGTGTCAAAAGGTCGACGGGTTTGTGCTTTTCGTATAGGCGCATCATCGCCTCGTACACAAGGCCGTGGCGCTTGTCATAGAAGTCGTGAGGTTTGACGTGTTCCGAGATATCAGCCAACGTTTCTTCGTCAATCAAAACAGCACCGAGCAAACTCATCTCAGCGTCTAGGTTTTGTGGTGGAATTTTCCCAGCGGGAACGTCTTTGGTAGCCATACTCTCACGTTACGCACGGTTGCTATTGAACCGTGACCTCTTCTCCTCCGCCCATAATAGCAGCTACAGCGGCGGCTTGACTATCTTTTGGCGGGGCGGCTGTGGGAATGGTGTTCACAACCAGTTCATAACAACCCAAGGCTTTGAGTGAATCATAGAGGTGGGTGTTATATTTTTGGTCATCTAACTTTTTCTTGTAAAATGCAGAATTCGTATAAAGGGTAAGCTCATTGTTTTCAAGCTCGTAGGTACATTTGCTAAGGACGCTAAAGAGGGCGACGTAGTTTTTGCGGGTATGTTCGATTAATGCTTTCCAATCGAAGGGTTTTGTTTCGCCGCGAACTTCGGGGGCCGCGTCGTCGGAGCCAACCGCAACCGCTGCACCCGCAGACACTGCTTCACGCTGGGTCTCTCTCGGTTTCAGTACTGGGCGAGACTCAGGTTGCAGGGCATCCACGGCCGCACCAGTTGCGCTCGCCTTCGCAAGCGGAGCTACTGCTGTCGGGATTGCGTCGGGGACGACGAGTGCGGTTTTTGGCATGGCGGGTTTGACGCGGGTGGCTTGTTTGGTGAGCTCCGCGATGGTGGCGGAGACTTCAAGGACTGGCGTTGCGAGAGCGGCGCTGCGGGCTGGTTTTGGTTCAAGTGCGAAGGTGCCGAGGGTGGCGAGTAGCTTGAGGGCTGGTTGGCTACTTTTTGAAACATCGAGCAAATTATTGAGTAGCGGCAAAAGCTGCGGCTTTTCAATAATACGGTGTCGCAGGTCGTGGGTTAATTGTTCGGTTAATGTGACCGAGCCGATGCCGTCGGCTACCGTTTGTTCGAGTAGTGTTGCGATCGTCGTCACGTCGTGCGCTTCAACGGCTTTAATCAGGTCGGCAACGACTGTGCCCGGTGCTAAGCCAAGGGTCGTTTCGACGAGGTCGGCAGTGATGCCCGCCTTTTCGTCAGCTAGGCTGGCAAGTTGGTCAAGGAGGCTGATGCTATCACGAAAACTGCCATCGCCGCGCTGAGCGATGATTTTTAGGGCGGCGTCATCAATAGTGATCTTCTCTTCGGTCGCTATGAATCGCAGATGTGACAGTGTGTCGGCTTCGTTAATTGCGCGGAAGCCATAGCGCTGAGTGCGACTGACGATGGTTGCTGGCAGTTTGTCGACGTCAGTGGTCGCGAGGATAAAGACGATGTGCTCGGGTGGCTCCTCGAGGGTTTTTAGGAGCGCATTGAAAGCGGCTTTTGAAAGCATATGTACTTCGTCGATGATGTAGACTTTTTTAGCTGCCGAGACGGGAGCGATTTGGACTTTTTCGCGTAGGTCGCGGATGTCTTCGACGCCATTATTACTAGCCGCGTCAATTTCGATAATATCGAGGTGGGTTGAGTCGTCGCTGTAGGGTAGCTGGTTAATTTCGTGCGCCAGGATGCGCGCGACTGATGTTTTACCAACACCACGGGGACCAGTTAACAGGTAAGCGTGCGAGATGCGGCCAGTTTTAATAGCGCGCTGCAAAATGTCGGTGATATGGTTTTGCCCAACGACTTCGTCTAGTGACTTACTTCGGTACTTACGGTATAACGCTTGTGACACTGTTTGTTTCCCCTTATTGCTTATCTTAGTATACCCTTTTTTGTGAGGTCGCTTGTTGTGTTTTAGGCCGCTTCGTTCTTTGCTTTTTCCGTAAGGTAGCAGGTGCCACAAAGTGAATCATACGTGACGGCTTGTTCACCGTCTATTGCCACTTGTTCACCCTCAAAAACAAACTCACCATCGACTTGTCGGCAATTAAATTCGGCCTGACTACCGCAGCGACACATTGTCGGTAACTTTTCTAAGTTGTCGGCAATTTCGAATAAGCGCTTGCTTCCAGGAAATAGTTTTGTCAGAAAGTCAGCCCGTAACCCAAAGGTAATTACTGATATATCATCGAGCTTGGCAACTTCGTATAGCTGGTCAACCTGCTGCTCGTGAAGAAACTGTGACTCGTCAACGATCACGCAGTGTAATCCTTCAAGGGCTTTGGTGGCCATGAATCTGCGCACTTCTTCGCGGACGTTCATTTCTGGTGTTGCCAGGATATCAACGTGCCGTGTACCTCCGGCCCGCGCCACAATCATTTGGTCGCCCTTTGTGTCGACGCTCGGTTTCATTGTGACGATATCGAGGCCGCGTTCGGTGTAATTGTAGGCAGTCTTAATAAGCGTATCGCTTTTGCCGCTATTCATCGCGCCATACTTAAAACTAAGTTTTGCCATATACTTCGTATCCCCTTTTTGCCACCCTGTTTGTTTTCACCCTCGTGATGAGATAACTATACTGCTCGTGCCTTCTTTAGTAAATAGAGTCCCTGATGACACATGCCTCGCATCTGTTTTCGGGGACAATGCCGACCTCCGCGTGGTGCTGCGAAGGTCGGCCATCCGTACTAATTGGCTAGTCGAAGACCAAGTCCTGTCAGGAAGGTTGTAATTTCCGTGACCTGATCGTTGATGATCGTTTGCGTGCGCACTCCTTGGTAGCCACGATTTCGCCCGATGAGCTGGGCAAGTTGACCTTCGCTGAGGTGCGCGAAGTTACCTAGGGTGTGGCGTGCATAGTCGCTGCTGACGATGTTCTGTCGAGACGACTGGTCAAGCGTGGGTAGCTGAACCAAGGCGCCCACAGGGACCTTTCGTGTATCGGGGTACAGTCGCCGAGCTTTGTCGAGCATCGGCTCATGAGCCTTTCGGTACGACAGTTTGTGCGCGAGGAGGATGTTCTCTAGTGCCTCGCAGGACGCTGGACCGATCTTCCGCCACATCTTGACCTCTGCTTCCGTACACAAGGCTAGCACGCCAACCGTTGTGACACCTCGACGAAACAGGGTGTTGCGTAGACTGGTCGGTAGTTGCCGGAAACGTGTGATCTGAACAGCGGTATCGTGAGTAGTCGTAGCGGTTGTCAACGATGTCATGTCTCTCAACTTTCAACTAGTAGGGACGAGCTTTTGCTGAACAAAAACTGATTACATTACAGTACTTTAGCTTAGAAAAGTCAATAATACCGTTATCACAACAGGGTTCGATGGATGTAGGTAGTGTTACAGAGCGGCTTCGACAGCAGCCCAGGTAGCTTCTTGGTTTTCGGCTGGGACGATGATAGTGACTTGGTCACCGATTGAAATACGGAAGTATGTGACGCTGGCAAGCAGGATGCGGTATTCGCGGCCATTTGCTTCGACGTAGTACGCACCGTCATGTAGAACGAGAGTTCCGATAATTTGAATACGTTCGATTGGGCCAATTTGCTTGTAGATAAAGCTGCCGTCGTCGGCGATGGTGAGTTTTAGGATGTCGCCTTCAACAAGTTTTGACTTGCTGGCGTAGTTGGCTGGGACGGGGTATTCTTTACCGTCGGGGCCGGCCATCTTTTGGCCATCAAAGATACCTTCAACGATTTTACCGCCGATTTCTTCGACTGCGCCTTGTTTTGGTGTGATGACGGTGCCGTCTTCACCGATAATGCTAATCAGCAGCTCTTTAGCAGCCGCTAGGTTGGTTTCTGCTTCTTGAATCAAAGCGTGTAGTCGCTTGACTTGTTTTTCTGGTAGTTCAGACATGGGTACTCGCAATTCCTTTATCTGTGTGTTTTTGAATTTGTATACCTCACTTATACCAAGAGGGCGGCATTATGTCAATTCCTACCGCTTCAGAAGGGAGTGAATATTGACATTTCATTGTTTTTATGCTAAAATAATGAAACAAGTCGTTTGAGATTGTGCGTCACCGTGGATTTTGGTCCCAGTGACCAAGATTTCCGGCTTTGCACACTTTCACTATCAGAGAGGAAGCACCATGCTTCGCATCATCAAAGGTTTTGTCATCGCGTCCGTGATGGTTCTTGGCATGTTCGCACTAACCCCCGTGGTTTCTGCGACGGCAGCAATACCGAATTGCCCCGAGGGATACGTCGAGGTGTACCCAGCCTGCGTCCCCGAGTCACCCAAGGACTCCCCGCAGGACGACCCCGCCGCTCAGGGTAATGCCCCTATTGGTGGTGGCCGCAATGCCAGTGATGGCCCCGGAGTACTGACTCCGGCTTATGTCATTGTGCATGTCAACGAAGACAGCTTGGATCTGTATATCGTCAAGGGTATCATTCTCCTTGCGCTATACTCCGCGCTTATCTATACCGTATTTGGTATGGATCGTCGCAGTCGACGCAATGACGCCGAGCTACTTCTGAAGTGAGAGTTTCTGCCCCCACCCCTACTGCAATCCAGCAGTCAGGGGCGGGGGCTTTTTCTTTGGAATGTTATCCACATAAATAACAGTAGTGACTGCAGAATTGTTGTATATTTTGCCTACGACAACAGCCCCACTAAATCGGCCAACTAAAATACCGTCCTCGAAAGGACGGTAGACTAGACTTTTTCAAAATGACCGAATGATGATTAGCTAAGCTCGACGGTTGCGCCAGCTTCTTCAAGTTGCTTTTTAGCAGCTTCAGCTTCTTCTTTTGGAGCTTTTTCTTTGATTGTTGATGGAACACCATCAACCAAAGCTTTAGCTTCACCAAGACCAAGACCAGTAATGTCTTTAACGGCCTTGATTACGGCAACTTTTTGGTTTCCAGCATCCTTAAGGACGATGTTGAAGTCGCTTTTAGCGTCTTCAGCTGGTGCTGCATCAGCAGCAGGTCCAGCAACAGCAACTGCGGCTGCAGCTGGTTCGATGTTATATTCGTCTTTCAAGATAGTCTTGAGTTCGTTTACTTCAAGTACAGTTAAACCAACGAGGGTTTCTGCAAATTTCTTTAGATCAGCCATTGTATGACTCCTTTATTATTCAAAAATTAGTGTGTAGTTAAAAAATTAACTGGTTGCTTTAGCTTCAACGCCATCAAGAAGCGCGTGTAGGTTACCCGACAACGCGTTCGTGACATCGTGAACTGGTGAAAGCAGCATAGCGATGACTTCACCGATAAGCTGAGCCTTGCTTGGAAGACTAGCTAATGCGATAACTTCATCAGCGCTTAGCAAAAGACCTTCTGCTGAGAAACCACCGGCAATTTCCATTGCAGGGTGAGTCTTGGCAAACGTGTTCAAGATCTTGGCTGGAGCGATTTCGTCCTCTGCGCTTACAGCGTAGAGAAGTTGTCCAGTAAGAGTTGAGACGTCGGTATCTTTGTAAGTGTCGATCCCACCTAGAGCGACGCGGACCAAACGGTTTTTGATAACCTTGATCACGACGCCAGCTTCACGTGCTTCAGCACGTAGCTTTTGTACATCTGCAACGGTCAAACCATCGTATTTTGCAAACACGGTGAGTTTAGTTGTTGCAAGAAGTTCGCTCATATCAGCAACCAATGTATTCTTTTTATCGCGTGAAATCGCCATAAATCAAATTCTCCTGAGAGTTACATTAGTGTTATTCGGCCAAATTGTAAAAGTTCGGTTCAGACAGGCAGCTATTATTGAGGGAAAACAAAAAGTCTTTGGACCTCGCACTGCCAAAGACTCTTGAAATGTATGTTTATTTACAGTTCCTCGGTAGCGAATTAAGTGTTTGTTGCCATCCACTGCTACTGTCTTTGGTTGTCTTACGGTGAATTATACATTTACAGAGGAGAAAAGTCAATTGCTATTGGCGGGACTTGAATAATATGTCGTAATAGGCTATAATAAGATTCTGTCATTCGCAACCGCGGGTGATCGAACATGGGAGAAAACATATGAGTACTGGTACCGCAACTGCAACTGCAACCGCAGCCGAGACTGTCGTCGAAGAAATCGGCGAGAAGCTCAAGAACGGACAGATCGTCACCGGCGAAGCCTTTCGCGACGCCATGAAGGACAACCTGCCCCGTTTCGGCAAAGCCGACTTCGGAGCGTTCCGTCAAGCAGTCCGGCACTACCTGCGCAAGTACGACGCCGCTGAGCTGCCTCAGAACGAGGCCGTCGGCATCGTCATGCACAAGGGCTAATACCCTGACGTGAGTTGAGCAGGGGTTCAATGCTGAACCCCTGCTCCTCACCTGCTCTCCTCCCTCCCCGAGCCTTAACCTATACGGTTGAGGCTCTTTTTCTATTCGGGGATGTATGGACATTACTCGGTAAGTGTGATATAATATATAACATTGATCATGAGTAGAGCATCCGCTGAACATACTATCCAACCAGAAGCGCTTCTCTTTAACGAGCGGGTGCTTCCTGAACTCCCCCAAGGCTACCGTGAGCCTGGACTAGAAAACTCCCTTATTACACCGTGCGGCGCTGCCCCGGCACACCCATTTCGCGACGAATATATCAAGAATCAACAAATGGATATCGAGTCGGAATTCTTGAAGTTATATAGCACACCACCAACAGATATGCCGGAAGAGTTTGTGCGTATTATCCTTGATGATTACATCATTAACGGGCAACGCCGTCAGATGGAAAACTACGAAGCATACATGAAGTTTGTCGAAGGCGGCAAGCAAGTGGCTGCCGATATGATTCCAACGATTATTCTTTTTGAAGGCGGCCATGCGACCGTTGATCAGATTGGTGATGTGGCAGTTGGCACGGATATTGAAAGCCTGGAGTTTGGGAAAGACACCCACCCCTATGGCTACCGAATGAACTACCTAAAAGGCCTGCGCCGCGACACGAATGCTATGATCGAATCACACGGTGGTGTTGTGTACCCATCTATTTCACCTTACCGCTCGATTACCGTGCTGCCGAAAGTCGAACGCTACGATGATGGATCAGACTATGGGTTACAGCGCATCGTCGGCTTTATTGTTAAATACAAACGCGATATTGGACGTATGCCCGTACCTGGCACGGATGAGTTTGTGCATGTTGTCGAACGGCAAATTGCTGCGTACCGTGTGGACGAAGCATCTGGATTTAACCAGGAAGTGTTGGCTGGGATGCACGAGCTTTCGGATAAATATCCAAAGCGTATACAGTGGGATCAGCCACTACAACCAAGTTTCCTTGACCGCCTAAAGCGCACCGGCTGCCAAGACTACGTCGAGCAAGCCGTGCAACAAGACTCACTCGAAGACTTCGTCGTTCCTATCTCGACGACGATCTATGGCTTCAAAGGCGAGCACCCAGTCTTTGGCAAGATAGGACAGACTGAATTCAAATCGCCAACGACTGACGACACGATTGCCTTCTACGACTCAAACTCATCGAGTTAATAATTTATAGGTATGATCAAGGATACGGTCAAATACGCGCTTGTGCGACGTGAGGTGATCGCCGGCATCAATGACTGGTAGGGCGTGTTGGGCGGCGTAGCGAACGTAGCCGTTGCTCATGTGTCCCCTGCGGGCGCGTTCTTTTTTTAATGCTAAAACCGCGATGAAATCCGGGCTCATGTATTCAGGCCCAGCGTGTTCAAAGGTGTAGTTTAGAATTGCTTCTTGCCCAAGCCCCGCCGCTTCGCCGAGGCGCGTCACGGTTGAGATGTAATTTGTGCCTGTAATTACATCGATTCCGTCATCGAGAGCTGGTAGAATAGTTTCGTTCCAAGTTGCAGCGCGTGCTTCGGTGAGAAGTTCGACGTGTTGCCATGGAGAGAGGGGTTGGCTGGTGTCAGAAAGTGTTCGTCGAATTTCGTTTGCTCGTTTTGTCCCGCCGGGTTCTTGTAGTGGTTCCATCGCTCCATTTGCATCGTTTAGGAGGTAAAGTGAGCGCCGTCCAAGCATTTTTTCGTTGAACGCGCTTAGCTTTGATGCCTGATACAACTTACCGGTTGCTTCGGTGCCTTCGAGGACGATGTACTTACCGTACTCGCTCATTTATAGGGCCGCCCGACTATCTTTATAGGCCCGTGGCAGCATTTGCTCGGGTGACCATTTGGCAATCAATTCTGGTAGATCGGTGCTGGGGGTGTATTTACCGCTTAGGTTTTCATAGCTGCCACGTACTTCGCCGGTGTGCATGAAGACGACTTGGGCGATGCGTTCGCCGATCGGTAGGACGATACTGTGCCGTTGGTTAAGATTATAGATTTCAAGCGTCCAGCGGTTGACGTACCCAGGGTCACCCCAGCCAGCGTCAAAACAGACGGCCACGCCGTTGCGCCCCCAAGTGCTGCGCGACTGCATACTGGTTGTGCCGGGTGGCAATATGCCGATAAATTCGATCGTGTGCGCTAGGATTCGTTCACCTGGTTCAAGGACGATCACGGGGTGATCGAGCGGAATATTCGCCAGCGGCTCGTTGCCGGTTTGCTCGCACCACTGCGAGTGTAGAATTGCCTTTTGGGGCTCGCCGAAATAACGGTCTACTTCGATCTTATCAAATGGATTATAGACAGTCTGGGGGCTTTTGCGGTCAGTCCGGTAGAACCACTCACCCAATGTGACGTCAACGCTACTGCCGTTGATATGTTCGGGCTGATAAGGGTGGAAAATAATGTGACCCTCTTCAATTGCTTGCTCGATCTCGATATTGCTGTAGACGCTCATCTGAAAACTCTCCCTGTTTTCTCGATTGTACCATGATGACTATCAGATTGAGAATTTGGGCAAAAAAATAGACCCTGGCGGGCCAATCGCACGAACTCAAACATTCGCGGGATTGGCCCACCTGGGTCTGCTAGGCGACTACCAGTGCGCCGAAGTTGTCTTCGTGCACGATGTCCTTGCGGTGCATCCGCCAGCCACGGAAGTTGCCACTGAACTGCAGTGCGTTTTGGATCTGAGCAATTTCCAAAGGCGCGACGTCGCTGGAGTGCTTGAACGATTCGGCAGTCGCAGCCGAATCGTGGCGCACACGCCATTCGTTTTTACTAAACGGACGCGCTTGATGTTCCAGTGGCGACATGTGACCGCTGCACTTCAGGTCGTTGTAGCGCTCGAACTCCTTTTCGGGGTTCTTTGCGTTCTGACGACCGTAACTTGCAGCTGCGGCGCGTGCCGATGACGACCGGATGCCGTCGAACACGTTGTCGAACTCACCCTCCTCGACGTATGGCAGATGGTACTCACCGTAGTCAAGCGCGCGCGGTGTTGAGGCATCTCGTGCATCACGCATCAGCTGGGCGATCTTGTTGATCTCTCCTTGGGCATCCGGATGAATCCGGAGTGCGTAGAAGTTCTCATCTTCGGTCATCGTGATGACGGCCGTGTGGAACATGTAGGGCTCGAGATCTCGACTCGCCAGCTGCTTGTGCACGTTCAAGAACGTGGTTTCGCTGAGGTCGATAGCATCGAAGCTCTTGGGGAGCTTCTTGTGAATCTCGTCGTACATCGCGAGCAGCACATCGCCGGGCACGTGCTCCCTGGTTGGATCGTACTCAAGGAGTGCCGAAGCTTCCCTGCGACCGAGGAGCAACTCGATTGTGGTCGTTACTGCTCGGTCGCGACCGGACAGCCAGATTGCAACTGCCTCCTCGTGCTTGAGTCCATCCAGGTGGATGATCGCTTGCATACCCGGCTGGTTGATCCCGAACTTCTCGGGAACAAACGGGTTTTCAAGCAGATTCAGGATCTGCGTCGAGCTGGGGATCGCACGCGTGCTGGCAGAGTTTCTGGCCATCGCGCGCGGGGTCATCATCTCACTGTGAATCCCTCGCCAGTACGTTGCTTCGTACGTCGTAATTCTGTATCCCTCAGGACTGACTGAGTCAGCCTTGATGGTGGCCGAATAGACCAAATCAATCACCTCCGTGAATCCAGGCATGAACTCGGAATGTTCTACCCACCTGCACCCTATTGTACACAAAAGTCAAATAAAAGGGGTGGTAATGGGTTTTGCTTGTGCTAGAATGGTGGTAGAGCAACGTATTTTACAACAAAAACGATACTTAACTTATACAAAACCAATCGTCCAGGAGCAGTCACTATGACAATATTATCACCGGAAGGTAACTATAACTTCAGGGCGGATAGCCTGTCTCCGGATACCTTGTTGCCAAAGTTGTCTCCAGAAGAGATCATTGAAGCACAGACATTTGGGGTGATCGATAAAGAGCGTAATGCAATTATTGCTATATTTGCCCAAAATCTTTCTGATGTTCAGGGTGCAACGACGAACCCGACGATTCTTGTCGAGCAGACGACCCGGATGTTGGAAAATGCCGACACAGCAATCAGTGGTTCGATCGACACAAAAAAACAGCTTCGCCGAGCCGGTGTCGCAATAGCGGCGGAAGTATCAAAGCGAAATATCGCTGTTGATACAGATGACCTTGAGTTGTCTCAGTCGGACCGCCACGCACTCATTATCGAAGTCTTGCTGACGAGCCGGACCGCCCGTGAAAGCCAGCTTGAACGAGAAGTCAGCGCGCTAAAAAATAGCGCCGAACGACAACAGGCCAAGTTGGAACTATATCGTCAGTCACTCGCTGTCGAAAATCCAGAAGCACTCAAGGCATTCAACGAGCAGTTTAGTCTTTTTGAAGAAGCAACTATCGATGTTATATCAACCCGTACGGGTGAGCTGGACGCAATTGCCTACGCTGACGAAGAAGCGGTGACACCACCGACGGCACAGGCTGAAATAGTCCGTACGCCTACAGGGGGGCGCGCGATCATTGCGCTAGCAAACAAGGCGTTGCAGCGAGTAATGTATCGATCTCGCGATTCCAGTCTTTCGTAATCATTTCCACAATCAAAAAAACTCCGCGTATTACCGCGGAGTTTTTTATGAGTCGCTTCGTTGTTAGTTAATGAAGTTTTCGACTTTGATGCCAGGGCCTTGGCTTGTAGACATGCTGATAGATTTAACAAATCCACCCTTGATGCTTTGTGGCTTTTGGCTAATGAGGCTGTCGAAGAAGCTCTTCGTGTTTTCAGCTAGTTTTTCAGCACCAAAGCTTACTTTACCAATTGAAAGGTGAACGATTGCTTGCTTGTCGACGCGGTATTCAACTTTACCAGTCTTCGCTTCTTTTACTGCCTTGGCGACGTCAGTAGCAACTGATCCGCTCTTAGGGTTTGGCATTAGTCCACGTGGACCAAGCAGACGCGCGTACTTACCAAGTTTTGGCATGTACTGTGGAGTTGCGATAAGGATATCGAAGTTGATTGTTTCTTTGTCGAGTTGTGCGAGGAATGATTCGTCACCAACAACGTCAGCACCAGCAGCAGTTGCGCCGGCGTGGTCACCTTCTGGTGCAAAGACAGCAACACGGATAGTTTTACCTGTTCCGTTTGGAAGGCTAACAGTCGTACGGATGTTTTGGTCGGCTTGGCGTGGGTCAACGTTCAAACGAACGTGTACTTCAACTGAAGCGTCGAACTTGCTTGGTGAAGTCTTGCTTACGAGTTCAATTGCATCAGCAAGTGAGTATAGTGTGTCTTTTGTGACAAGTGCAGCGGCGGTTTGGTAGGCTTTGCCGCGGCGTTCGATGCGTGGACGAGTGACAGGCTTTGGACCCTTGGTCATCGTTGCTTCTTCGCCGTCGACAGATGAAGTATCACCAGCTTCTTTGCGGGCTTCTTTTTCAATCTTCGCTTCAGCTTCTTCGAGTGCTTTTGCACTTCGCTTGCCGGCTTTAGCAGTTTTTTCTTCAGCTACTTCTTCAACAGCAACGGCTTCAGTCTCTGCAACTGCAGGAGTTTCCGCATCAACGATAGCGGCTTCGATTTGTGCAACGGTGTTCTTTTCAGAAACATCGAGGCCTAGTTTGTGTGCTTCTTCAAGCAGGTTGGCCTTCTTTGCCATAGGTGTAAACCCTTTCTGTGGTAGTAACGACTGCGGGTCTAAAGCCGCTGTCTCCCAACATTGATTGTTATCCTTTCATTATAGCACATCTTACCCCTGTTGTAAATGTATCGACACAACTTGCGCAGCAAGTATTATTCCCTAGCTGACCCAGGGGCGCCAGCCGCCGCCACCCATGCTCCATCCGGCACCGTTTCCTTCAGATCCGCCAAGTACACTGGTGCACATGCCGATCAAGCCCCAACTATCTGTGCCTGTATATTCGCGTACCCCACCAGACTGCGACCCAACCCAAAAGCGCTTGCCTGACTTACTGATTGCAAGCAGTGCGTAGTCACTACCCGGAGTTACCGAGCTGGTGCAGTTAAGTAGGTTGTAGGATACGGATGTACTGTATGCGTTCTTGCTAATTGGTGTTGGGATCGAGTCCAGCCCCGTTGAAGTGTTACCGAAGGGGTATTTATCTGTGGCGCTATCAACTTTGAATAATTCATATTTTTTCGCGAATGCGGTGAGGTTACTTTTAACGGCTGCGTCATTTGCATTGTTCTGTACACCGTTAAACGCAACGATCGTGATTGCCGCAAGAATACCGATGACAACGATGACGATTAAGAGTTCAACGATAGTGAAGCCTCTGGGCTTATTAGCGAAGGGTTGACGCATTAGTTTCCACCCGCCCATGACCGCCAAGGGCCAGTTGCTGTATCTGTCGACAGATATCCGTTGAAGTTGGTAATGGTACCACCGGTGTCGAGAATTGCCGCACAGGCCGTACCGGAGCTAGAAAACCATCCGCCTGAGGTATATTGTTTGACGCTATTTTCGGCGGTTGTGATATAGAATATTTTCCCAGATTTACTCAGCGCAACGGCACCGTAGAGAGTTCCGTTCGTCGTAAAACACGACGCAAGGTTGAATGATGTCGTTGGCGCAGTAGCATACCCGTTTTTTGAGGCGGTGAATTCTTTGATTTCATTTGAAGTTGCAAATTGTCGAGAGTTCTCTGCGTAGTAGAAGCCCGCTCTTTTAATGAGGGCATTGAGGTCGGCCTGTACGGCCGTGTCGGCCGCCTTATTCTGCACGCCGTTAAACGCAACAATAGTAATTGCAGCCAAGATTCCAATCACGACGATGACAATTAAAAGTTCAACGATAGTAAAGCCAGATTGTTTTTGCCCACGTAACATTGCTTATGATTATAGCATGCCTCCCCCACTAAAAAAGAAGCTCCGGTTAAGGAGCTTCTTTTAATGATCAAAGCCTTGATGTTGGCTTTAGCCTTCGATTTCGACGCCCATTGAGCGTGCAGTTCCGGCGATAACTTTGACGCGACCTTCGAGGTCAATTGCGTTTAGGAAATCTTTCTTAGTTTCAGCGATTTCTTCAAGCTGCGCACGAGTGATTTTACCCACTTTTTCGCTGTGTGGCTTGGCGCTACCCTTTTTGATACCAACCGCTTCGCGGATAAGGTCGTCAACTGGTTGTCCCAGTGAGTTCCAGGTAAACGAACGATCTTCGTAGACTTGGATGTGAACGATCACATCTTTGCCCATAAGGTCTTTTGTGCCTTCGTTGAACGGGTTGATGAAATCCATCATGTTCAAACCCCATTGACCGAGTGTTGAACCAACAGGAGGACCTGCAGTTGCGCGGCCAGCTGGGATGCGTAGTTTAAGATTTCCGATAATTTTCTTAGCCATAATTCTCTTTCTTGTACTAAATATAATTGTGAAGCAATTTCATAGAATCTATGAAGTCATATCTAGTGCGTAACTGGTGTATTATATCACTCTTCAGGGCGTTTGAATAGGTCGATATGAGCCTCTTCGCTGTCGGTGATCTGCTGACTTGTTTTTTCGTAGTAGCGTGGAATCATCCAGGCAGACTCGCTTTCATCATCTAGCGGCTGGCCAGTTTCCCACACCTCTTCGAGTATCATAATGTACTTTCTCTCGATAAAATGCGCCAGCCCAGCCGACACAAGGTCGTTGGCGTCATCGAGTGCACGCTCGACGGCGACAAACTGGATAGCGTTTAGTAGTTGGTGGTTGCGCGTAGATTCTGCCATTTCGCGCAGAACAATCGAAGGAATCGACTGCAGTGCTGGTCGTTGGTATTCGGATGAGCGGTCAAACTCAGCCGACATGGATTAGACCTTTGTGACTTGCAGTGCGTCGAGCTCGACTGAGGTGTCGCGGCCAAACATGCTGACCATGACTTTGACTTTACCTTTTTGGTTGTCGATTTCGCTAATTGCACCGTCGAAGCCCTTGAATGGACCGTCGGTAATGCTGACAACTTCGCCTTCAGAAAAGTCGATGAAGTGCTTTGGATCTTCAACGCCCATGCGCTTTTTGATCTTGGC
>Ga0247741_1000244_pt1 | contig 34376 bp, 47 predicted proteins | sample UWRJL213509R2_FD_180945 | JGI IMG/M metagenome (GOLD analysis project Ga0247741, IMG submission 180945) | Plant litter microbial communities from Arlington Agricultural Research Station in Wisconsin, United States - UWRJ-L213-509R-2 | ecosystem: Environmental > Terrestrial > Plant litter >... | reverse complement strand
GCTTCTCTGCATATCTAGTGTTCAACGCTCCTTTCATCACATCCACTTCCTTCACAACCACCAACTTCTGCGTCGCTCGGCATGACACAAACAGCCGATATTGATTCATCCGGGTTTCCGACGGGATATTTCATTGTGAAGTCCGTAGCTTCGAATCGGCTGCTAGATGTCACTATGGATGATATTGAGGACGGGACTGAGATCGCACTCTGGCCCGAGAAAGAGAAATCGCTCGTCGAGAGTCAGTCAAACTCTCACTTTACTATCTCGAAGCCCGAACGCTAATAAACCTATCCCAGGCTTTAGAGATCCTGCGACCAACAATCAGGTGAATATCCAGTGCATATCTGTCTTCGAAAGAGCGCTTAACGTTTCAGGTATTCTTTGTCGACACCTCTGGAGCTCTATGCTCGAGGTCTGCCGGCCATGCGATTGACGTTGAGGGTAGGTTCTCTCTGTTAGCATTCCAACGTCTGAGAGCTCATTTGTTGACTCTTCATTAGGAGATCGTCTAGTCTTGCGTCACAGGCGCCCCGTTTCACACCCATTCCCCAATGCCTATTCCCATCCTCTTCCTAGATTCTCTTATTCATCGCGAACGAAAGAGATAAGGGTCCATTTCACTTGCGATCCCACTTACCCAGCCCCCAGTGAAAAGCCTTCAAATGCATGGCAGGGCAAGACCTACCTACTCGCATCTCTGCCCAAACGCAAGCCGAGGACCATCATGGACGATGCGTCTGCCTTCATTGCGTCGAATATCCTTACTCCTATCTCATACTTCACTGGAGGTGGCGCACCTTCGCCTCCCCGTCCAGATGAAGTGTTCAACGGGGATATCGACTTGACTGAAGATGAAGTTCTGGAGGAAGAACGGGGAGAGGAAGCTGAGGTGGACGACTCGCCTGATCCGGCGAGGAGGTTGACGATTGTTAGTGTTCCCACTGCGGAGAAGGATATGATGGATTTGCTGTTGACGGAGAAGGCGAGAAACCGAAGGAGGTGGGCTGTCACTCCGTTGAGGACCCTCAATGCGAAGACCCCTGCTTCTTGATATTGTTGTAATTTACTAAGTACAGGTTCAATTGTAACATTAAGTATCTTGGAATTGACTTGAACAGTCTGTTCGCCATCACCAACGACGCGCTCATTATGAGTCACATCACGCCACGTGCCTGTAGGACGCGACACTTGAATTAGGGGTGTCACGCCGAAGCCGAGTCGCGTTTTGTAATAAACCAGCAGGATTCGCAAGCACTTACGCAAGCGCCCATACATATACCCTTCCATCTATACCACATCTATCTCATATCTTGAACCCGTATATCTCTAACAAGAATGCCTGACGTCTGGGTTCAATCTTTCGAACATCTCAAGGGGAAGCCAAATGCCGACAGAGCCCTGGAGACGTTGAAGAAAATAGCCTCGCTTGTCAAGCCCATCATGCGGAAGCACGGGTGGGTGCTACCTGCACTAGCTGAATTCTATCCTGAGAATCCGAACCTGCTTGGTGAGTAATTCATTGTGGTGCGTGGAGGTGGTAGACATCGAATGAACGTTGTTTGAACGATGCTGGGTAATGTATAGGGCTCAGTGAGCATCAGGTTGTTTTCCTTAATGTTTGCGTGACTTACCTTTGCCTAGATATAAATGGAGGACAAAAGATACTTGTTCGCTTGCGGCCTGCCCATTCTCCTGACTGGTTCTATCCTCAGGAAGAGTTGATTGGGACTATGCTTCACGAGGTAACCATCATCGACATTTCATCATTTCTCAACTCAACTTTCCTTTATATCTATCAGCTCACACACAACGTCCATGGGCCCCACGATGAAAAGTTTTACAAGTATCTTTCTGGTTTACAGGACGAGTTCGATGCTCTCCAGCGCTCTGGCTATGCTGGCGAAGGCTTCTATTCAGAAGGCAAGAGACTTGGGACCAACGTGTCGCATAACGTCCCTGCACACCTTGCACGTATGAAAGCCTTGGATGCAGCGGAGAAGCGAAGAAACTCGTCTCGTGTGCTGGGCGGAGCGGGAGGAAGTCGATTGGGAGGGACTGCCGGTCGGACTGCTGGGATGACGCCTAGGGAACTTGCTGCAAGGGTATGTTATTCCTTCGAACAGACTTTCTGTAGGTAATGATCCTCTATTAGGCTGCAGAACAAAGAGCTCGTGACGAGAAATCCTGCGCATCCGGTGCAGCCGCTCAGACAGAGGCCGACAAGGCGGCCAAAGAGAGCATTACGAACAAAGTCATTGACTTAACCCTAGACGATGAGATGGAATTTGAACACCACAGCTCAGGATCTGATTCCGACGTGATGATTGTCGAGGATATACGACCTCGTCAAAGCGCCTCGTCAAATGCGGCGGCTGGACCTTCGAAATCCAAATCTGTGACAACATCCAAAACACCAGCCAAAAGCACGCTCTCACATTCGTCTGGGTCGAAACGTCCAGCCGTGCCTACAGTATCACTTTCTCGTACAAAGAAATCTAAATCATCCAAGTCTATAACCACGGTGGAATGGTCATGTCCGGCATGCACATTGCTCAATCCGCAGAGCTCTCTGCAGTGCGACGCTTGTGGTATGCGAAGGCCATTTGAAGATGGAACGGGTTGGGCATGTCTTAGCTGCGGTGAACAGGACATACCTCACGACTATTGGAGTTGTCGATGGTGTGGTGAAGTCAAGGTTCAGAGTTAATGTTTCTTCACCTCTTGGATACCTACATCGCCCAGTAAATATTATATTGTGCTTTATCAAGAGATTCCTTTCTAGAAATCATGTCACCATCTACAATATCAATCTCAGTTTACTATTTTGTTATTCTGAATAATCGAATATTCTCCTTGACCTCATTTGCTTCGATGGTTTGTTGGAAATACGCTTTCTCAAACCCAATATCCAGGTTTTGGACAAGGAGGGAGCGTTCTGGATTTGGGTAACTATATAATAAAGAACTTTCGAGATATCAACTCGCCTTTCAGCTCAGCCAGAAATCGTGCAAGTGTCGTTTCTTTTCTGATTGTTAACGCAATCAGAGCATAGCTCGCACCCCCATTGAGCGCAATATTAACGGTGCCAACTAGCGCAGGAATCAAAAGAGGATCAAAGATCTAATAGTCGATCGGTCAGACTCTGGATACCTATGAAGAGCGGTACTGCGCTCCATACCACATCAGCACCGAGCACAATCTCTGGATTGACTCTTTCTTTGATTAAAGTAGACATGTCCGAGCTCAAATCTGGGTCGACTGAGTGGGCCCAGTCGAGTTTGATATACTGGACGCTTGGGTGCAAAGAGGAAAGGTCTAATACCTTAACATGAATCGAAAGACGCAAAACGAGTGTGAAATACTCACTGCAAGGAAGATTTAAATTATCGTGGCATCTTTGAAGCACTTCGTCATTGATATCAGTGAGGTACAGGGAACCCGATTTCCGAAACTCTTCCGTAGTCTGGTTCAAGCACTGTAAAATGGCGACGACGATTCCGAGAAACCCTATGCCCGAACCAAGCTCTAGGACTCGTGTTGAGGTTACAATTTCTGTTCGAAAGAGGTATAGCATTGTACCAACAGGCAATTTGAAAACGATATACCTGGATGAAGAATGAGATACTGAGTCAACACGAAGCTTGCGAACCAGGTCCGCAGTCCAGTGGTACCGCTTTCGATGGTCGTCTGAGATTCAAGCAGAGTAATGGTATGGTACCGTGTGAGTTCCACTGGCCCAGTTCTCTCAGAGTTCGAATGAAATACATCTAGCCTCCAGAAGTGGGTGATGTACGATTGAGACGGAGGAGCTTGGACAAGGGGAAGACCTTTATCACAAACAAGTGAGCGAGAGCCGACGTGAGTTGAGCCAGCAGATCTTCCCAAGTAATTAATCAGGTCGAGTGAAGTAACCAGATATGATATGGCTCACGGTCCAGACGGAGGCATGAGTTCGAGGTAGTGCTCGTATATCCTAGGGTCAATTTCAAATTCTTCATCCTACTGAAGGTGTATTAGCGCCAGAATATAATATATTTATTGAGCTGAAAAGTGCCTCTTCGAAAAAACTAATTCTTGCTAGATCTTCAAGGCCTTCGATTGCCCATTTCCAGAATCGCCTTTGGTACTGCTGTGAAGGGGGATACTTCTGAAAATGAGCATCTAGTAGGACATTGTGCAGAAAAAAGTCATTTAATTTGGCAGCCGAGGTGCTAGACGGAAAGCTTAGATTTCTGGGAGGGATTAAGCAGAAAAATCCGCGAAGCAGGGCGAACAGTTGTGGGTCCATGTGAGTTCGAGATAAAGAGGGCCGCAATCTAATCTCGCTATATTTGCCGCTGCTTGGCTGCGACCACGATCATGTGACCACTCCAACGCCCCAATTGAATTTTTTTCGTTGGCAGCTTCCGCAATGTACTCCCAACGCCGGCTGGTTCCTGTCCTCAGACCATGTCTCCGCTTGCTGCCTCGTTCAACGCCGGGCTCCTCGCGTGTCATGCGCAGAGGCATTGCTTCATCAACGCCCCGCTACGCTGACGTTACCCCCGAAGTGACGGAAGGCGTCGAAGAGGACCGTGAGATTGAGGGCATTGAGGAACTCACTGGCGATCTCTCTCTAGAAGACAGCCGTAACATACCGACTAGCTACCGTACGTTTATGGAGCAAATTGGGCATAAATACAAGTTTGCCCAACCAAAACACTACCTTGGCGAAACGGTACGTTTACTGGTTGATGTTTGGTGACCATTTGTTAACTCCATTGAACAGCCATTCCCTATGAACCCCTCGTTCAAACCTCCTCCACCAATATCAGATCGGCAGCGACAGGCTATATACGACTTGTACATACAAGACCCGATGCGGAACAGTATTCGTCGACTGGCTAAGCGGTTTAATCTCAGCTTGAAGCGTCTGGACGCTATTCTTCGGCTGAAGGGCTTGGAGAGCGCCTGGAAAAAGGTGAGATACTCTGGCTGATGTCATGTTTTCGTCCTCTATGATGGTTTCAACGATTAGTCTTTAAGACTCTTACATGGTTACATTTTATTTTGAATGCTGATTTCTTCATAATATCTATCCTTAATCAACGCATCACTAACCAAAACTTTCATTTAGGTAAACTTCCAAGGACTTACCCCATTATTTGTTGCTTACCACCTGCTATTGCTTTATTCCTGTTTCCTAGGAGGTAAGTCAGAAATCTTTAATCTCCTCTTGAGTGATGAGACATAATATCATTCGCGAAATGGAAGAGTTCCTGTGGTGCCTTACATCGCCCAGGACGTGGTTATAACCGTTTCAACCCCATCTGACTTCACTGTCGTCTCTGCTGGGTTTCAGTCACTAACCTCATTCTATCTATCTTCAGGGTAAAGAGCTACAAACTGGCTTCCAAGTTGGCATGGATAAGCTTCTCGGTGCAGAAACCCATTCTTCAGTCGGGAAGCTTGAGAAAACCATGCAAGAAACGGAGAGAATAATCGAGGAGGCACTCAAGACTGGTCAAACCTCAAGGACCATAGAAGCCATTAACAGTGCTCCCAAATCCAAATATGCTCAAACCACGGAGTTGCTCAAAGCCATCCAAGACCCATCCTATAAGCAGCCTGAGATTGCGGCCGAGCGGTCTGACGTCCACCAAGCCGATATGCTAGAGGAAGAGGAAAGGCGAGATGCTGCACGATATCGCTATGAGCGGTTGTACTGGGAATCGATTCCAGAAGCTGGAAAAGTTAGTGTTTCGTCTCGTTTCGTATGTGATGGCCCAATAACATCGCTTCTAGGAACCCGTTATGCCTGGTATCCTGCAACACGTCAAGCAGCGGGCAGAGATGAGGAAGAAGGCTCAAGAGACCAAGATTAACGAGCGCTATATGACACATGTGCCAGCAACTGAATTTGTCAAACGACCCAAGAGCGACGTGTTCGTAAGATGGAGGAATGACCGCCCGGCCACGAAGTTCATCGATGTCGGCGCACAGTTTATAGATGCTGATGATCGCAGAAAGAGGATCATCGTCTCTCAACGCAAGTCTAGGATTCGGGCTACACGTTCTGGGGAGAAGAAGTTACTGATATCCTCGAGCTGAAATCAGCCCGGCGAGAATTCATCGTGCTGTGTTCAGTCTATTCATATTTAGTTAATGATATCCTAATCATCATTATGCATGCATTCACCTCTACTCAGAGAAAACCACCACGATCAGTGGAGTCTAAGCAACCTGCAGTCCTTCCAGCTTCAGGTCATAGACCGTAATCCTTCCGAAGAAGTCTGAGCTTTCCTGGAAGATAAATTTGAGAGCAGACACTCCATCCCGCAGCAGCTCTGTATCCGACGTGGAGAGCTCAAAGGTTTGTTGACGGTTCACGTCCTCTGGGTATATTGTGGTGATGGTTTTCCAATCCTTCCTTCCACCCTCTTCAGATGGCGTGCACACGGCGCAACGCGTCCCAACGAATCCTCCTTGGAAAGTGATCGAGACGCGTCTTGGTATCACCCTCGCTTCGAAGCCCAATTGAATAAATTGCGGAAGTCCCTGGAGGTTATTAGGAGGGATAAATATAATTCTTCAGTGAACTCACCTGCTGGGATGTCCAGCATGTCTCTGGGCTTCCATCGATCAAGTGTTTCTTTCCAGTCGCCTTCTCGAGTGTAGAGCTGACTCTAATATTGTCCGTTAGCTACAATGGGAAAATCAATCAAACGAATTACTTTATGGATACATCGCCGTTGAGAAGCGAGATGAGTTCTTCAGTTGCCATCGGCGAACAGAGCAAACTCGAAAAGATAAAATATGTCGTGAGAAGTCTCTAAATTCATTCCTGCAAGGATGCATCGATCTTGAGCGCCGACTTATGTCTTCATCGCAGCTCCCATCATGGCTCGTAGCCGCCTGGAATTCACAGCAACAAGTCGACACCGCCGTCCGCATCTTGTCTGCGAGAGAATCACAGCGCAGTGTTGCTCGTAATGGTTCTCGTGCCCAAGCAGAGCTTGCCACGGCCACTGGCAGTCGCTCCCCATTCTCGTTTCTTGGTCTCAAAAACAAGAATACCCAGACGCCCAATCATGTGGAACACTACTCTATCGCAGCTGGTTCGCATGAAGCTCATAACAGCATGAATCGATACATGGACGTGACCCCATATGATCGGACGCGTGTTGTCGTGCATAACGGAAGCGTGGCGCATGGGGGAGATCAGAAGGGGGAATTCCAGGGCCGATATCTCAATGCAAGCTGGGTCCTGGAGAAAGCTGGTCGAAAATGGTGGATCGCGACGCAGGCGCCCTTACGACAAACTGCCCATGCATTCCTCTCTGTGATGCTTCAGCCTGCTTTGAATCCACCGGGTGCTGTAATGGATGCATCGTCGACTCAACAAAAGACACGCGTACGGACAGTCGTGCAATTGACGCGTAACGTCGAGAGTGGTCGCAAAAAGGCGGACGCGTACTTCCCTACTGAGGTCGGGAAATCGTTCAAATCGTCTCCTGAAGAAGGGTGTGATGCACCACAGCTGAAGGTAACCTTACAAGCAACAAGGTCAATCCCAGAGGCGCATTGCATTGAGAGTACGCTGTTGATCACCCCTGTTCTCTCAACGCCAGTTACGGGTACAGGGAACACGGGAGTCGTCTTCAAGCACATGCTCTACACGTCATGGCCCGACCATGGCGTTCCAGAACCAGAGGACCGCGAGAGTCTTCTGGCTTTCATCCACCTCGTTGACCAAGCCAATCGCGACACTTCGAATTGCCCGGTCCATCCTCACTCCCCCACAAATCATGCTTGCACAGAGACAGATCCTGATCCACCTATCATGATCGGCTGCTCTGCTGGAATCGGACGAACGGGATCCTTTATCGCTCTTTCATCACTCCTACGAAAATATGGCTTTCTCCCACCCGCTACACAGCCAGCATCACCGTCGATCATACCAGCCTCGCCATTAGGTCCTCTTCCAGATTTTCTCAAGGATGATGAGGTTGCTCAGGAGATCGACTCGTTACGGGAACAACGCCCTGGGATGGTGCAGAGGCCGGAGCAGGCCATGCTCGTTTATGAAGTCTTGGCAGACGCGTTCGAGCAGAAGCCGTAGGATCGGCAGGCCATTTCAGAGCCCCCGCGCCTCCGATAAGGTCACTTCCTTTTGATGATTTGGTCGCGTACGAATCGTAACATGTTTATAGCAGAGTTGCCGACGATGACGAAATTCTTCATAGTTCGTAAGACGATCTCGTGCCTAGCACTTTGACGGAGTTCGATGTGGAAGGCCACTTATTCTAGCTTTCTGAACCTTTATGATAGAACTACCTTCCAATGCCTACTATAGACATGCTCGCGTTAATCTTTCATTTAAGGAGATATCGTTCTGCTCTGCCGCATAGCCTAGAACCGGATCAAGTTTCAACCCAGCTGATTATTCAAAGAGAACGCATAAATGATTCGTCGGCTATTTATGGAGCGACTTGTTCAGCATAGCTATCGCAGCTCCCCGAGTGTTTATTATTCAGCTGCATGTTTCTATCTCCCAATCGCCTACAAATACAAGCTCGGCTTTCTACCCTTGCTCGTCAGCTCTCTCACTCTCTTACTTTGCGGCAAAGAATGTCATTCCCATCTACCGTCGAGGCGATCACGATCGCGAAGGTACTATATGACGTCCTTGTAGCGACGAACATATAGCTGAGGCCTAGCGGTTTGATTTAGACAGGAGGACCAGAGGTTATCGAGAAGACCATCATTCCTTTCCCTAATCCCAAACCCAACGAGATCCTCATCAAGGTGTGTAGGACCTCTTAATAGCTGATCTAAACTTGTATCAGGGTCTGGAGCTAATCTTATCTCCCTAGGTTGAATATTGCGGGGTCAATTTCATCGACACATATTACAGGCAAGTTGTCGGTATACTATACATCGACAATCCACTGACCATTTTTCAGAAAGGGCCTCTATCCCTACAAGGAGTTTCCAGCTGTTCTTGGGAAGGAGACATCGGGTACCATTGTCGGCCTGCCTACAGACGAGTCCGTGCTAAACAACGAGACGTACAAGAGTCAAGGCTTCAAGATCGGTGGTAAGATAGCGTCTGTAAGTTCTTTGTGATGTATTCTGCCTTGCGCCATTTACGATCTCGACCCCCAAACAGGATTACCTCGGAACACACGCGACCTACATATCCGTTCCTTGGTACATTGCTCATCCGGTTCCGGCTTCCATTCCGACACGAATCGCAGCAGCAGCTCTTCTTCAAGGTCTTACAGCCATTTCGTTCTTCGAGGAAGCCTACAAGGTCAAGAAGGGAGATACCATCCTCGTCCACACCGTGGCTGGAGGCTTGGGGCTGCTCTTCGCTCAGCTCGGGAGACGCATCGGGGCTACGGTGATTGGCACTACATCGACACCAGAAAAGGCAGAACTTGCGAAGGAGAACGGTGCTGATCATGTCATAATTTATCGCACGGAGGATACGGTTCAGAGGGTGTTGGAAATAACGAACGGTCAAGGCGTGGATGCCATCTTCGACGGCGTTGGAAAGGATACGTGAGTCTTGTCTTACTGCGATCGGGTTCGAACATTAAGTGTATCTTCAGGTTTGACAACAATTTCAAGATGATCAAACGAAAGGGCACCATTGTGTCTGTCGGTAACGCGTCCGGTGCTGTCGAGCCCTTCTCACTTCTCAGGCTCGCCCAGCAGAATATCAAGCTCCTGCGACCCACGTAAGTTCACAACTTCAATACTATAATCTTGACAGTAACCATACTGAATATAACTAGAATGAACGGCTATGTTTATCTGCCAGAGGAAGCTGCGCATTACGGCAAGACTTTATTCGGGATGGTAGAAAGGGGAGAGCTCAATATCAAGATCTTCGCGGAGTATCCATTCACAGCTGAAGGTGTCAAGCAGGCGCAGACCGATCTCACAGAAGGAAAGACGACAGGAAAGGTCATTATCAAGGTTTGATTAGAGATAAGCCTTGGCATAGACCAATCTTGATCGTTGTAGACATGTATGACCCTTGATGATAAATAAGCGCCCGTGATCGCCGAATGGTGGTATCCCTTGACGTCTGGCGTTTAAAGCAAAGACAGGAGAACAACCATATCTATCCGTGATTTGACAGATGGGGAAATTAAAGAGGAAATAAGCAAAAAATTCCAATAGACGGATGCTGGTGGCTTGAATCAGTGATCACTGGCAGGGATTGGGCACATGGGCACGTACTAGGTAGACGGAGAAAAGACTCGGCGCATAAGATGATGGCGACCTCGAAATATCGTTGTCTGCAGAGTGATCAAACGAAGGCGAAGCCACAAAGGTGAAAGAACCACTCAAAAGGCACCAAGGAGTCAGACGGTGGGGATTTTGAACTTAATTGAGGGTCTAAGTTAAATAGCCGTAGAGATGCAAATCCGGTCAAGTCAATAAATCTAGACCCTTTTTAGAACACCAGCTGGGGTATCGCAATATGACAGAGGAGGAGACAAAACATGAATGTTCTACGGGGTTTGCGGTCACGGTGCGGGCGGGGATGCGCTGCTTACGTAAGGATCTATTGCGTCTCCTCAAATCCTGTGTTTGTGCCTTTGTCGACGTTCACTTCATCAAAGTCCTTTCATTGTCATCTCCAACAGGATTCACCGCACAGAACGTAACATATAACTGAAATAAACTCTCTGTACTGGTCGCGTCAACTTGTTCTGCCGCGTCACCTTCAAATCTACGTCCATCTTCCACAAGTGGCTGCACCGGATCGATTGCTGTTTCGTCCACCATTCCTTGTTAGGTACGTGTCGTGTCGTAGCGCTTCGGTATTTGTTTGTGGCATGAAGGCTGATATTAGTGGCTTATTAGCGGGACTCATCCTCGATTGAGATGGATAACTCAGAAGCGCCGAAAGCAAGACGTCCACTGCCTACGCCTGGTGCTACTCAGAGACCAAGTACACCGGTTTTGAGCACTAGTCCAGTACCAACTTCTAGTTTCTATCAGAAGCCCCCACCACTTCCCTCTAGACCTAAAAATCTTGGGTCATCACACACCGCATATGTTGCTCCTGCTCAAGACCCACCGCGTTACGACTCCCCTACTCCAGGATTTCGGGAACCAGAACTAGTGGAAGATACATCTATACAAGAAGGGGACGACATGCTTCCTGATCTTATTCCTCAAGAGCCAAGTTGGGATAGTATCACCTCTACTTATGGGAACAATGGCTGGAATAACGAAAACTGGACAGCCAACACCAGTAATTGGGAAAACACGACTGCCTCGAACTGGGAAAGTGGCACAGGCACAAAGAGTGACTTTGACCCGATGAATTATCTTAGCTCAAGTGCCAACAGAGCAGATCTCGACTTCAACATTGATGGACGTAACCATCGCGAAGAGACACATTGGTGGAATCCGCTGGAACGACAGAAGCATCGTCGACCTGGACCAGGCTTTCTGCCTCCCGTCCTTGCAGAAGAGCTGCATGATCCAAACCACTCTTTGTTCTCGGTCAACGTCGCTGGAACACCTTACCAGCCTTCCTCCTCCACAAGTAGTTCCAGTCAATTAGCAGCTACCTCATCCTCATCCTCGTTGACAGGAGACACACCGATCCCTTCGGAGAATGAAGCACGCATGTCGGTCCCTCATCCAAACGCCTATTTCTGTCCCAAAGACTACGGGTGGGTACTTCTAAGCTGGAAATCGTCTTCGGTCGCCCCTCCTCTCGCTGCATCATACGAAGAGGACTCGACCCATCCATTTCCAGATCAATCTCGCCGGAGACGGACGGCTTCCTGCATAGAAGAAGGAGACCAACCCTTTGGAAAGACCAACAAAACACATCATTTCCACAAATACGAGCGTGCGATCGACAGTCACAAACTTACGCCCTCGTTTCGCCAAGACGAGTGGCAGAACCTTGAGGACACGAAACAGAAGAGGCGCGCAGGTACTATCATCAATCCCGACCTAGATATTCGCTCAATGACGCCTGACGATGTCGAGCGAATGAGTGATGGAGGCGAAGGGTCTCTTGATGCAGAAGGGAAACTCATGGATCTATATGTCTGCTGTCAATGTTCTTTCTACTGCGTTGCATCAGGGGTGATCCCCTGCGTGGTTCCGAAGAAACATTTGGATGAGCTTTTGAGGGAGAAGAGGAGTCATCCTGCACTCAATAGAACTGCTGAGCAGACCATTATGCTGACGATGGAGACAATACTGGTGTGAGTACGATCTGTGAAACTTATCGCCGTGCTTACAGTAGCCCTTTGTCAATAGGGCCGTCGAGAATCGGCTTTTCAAGGGAAACAGTCGGAGCATCAAGGTTTCAAGTTCAGGCTTTCAATTAAAAGTGGGCTGGAACTCAAATGTGTACGTCTTTTTTGGAGTTGTTGGATGCGGCTAACCTTTTGCTAGTAAACGGATATTTGAATCACTAGGCTTTGTGGAAGAGCCGGTGAACCAGGATATTAACCTGCGGCCACCTTCTGTTGAAGCCAACACCCCCACAGGAAAACAAAGTCGTCGGAAGCTCCTACGAGCTTGGTTGGAGCTCAGTGCTTGGATAGTAGACTACAAGCGTGTACATGGTAATGTCATTTTTTTGGCGTAATCTATGCAAATTCTGATTCCCATTTACAGCATACCACTTTAGGGAATGGAAAGAGTTCAAAACCTACGTTCAACTGACGAGCGCTAGGGAGATGTACCAAAATGCAATTGGAGCCCATCCTGATCAAGGTTAGTAAACCCTCTGATTTTCCGAATCTCGCTTATTCTTATTGCGCCTAGTTCCTCGAGGAGGACTGTCAGATACGATGCTGGAAGCTGTCCGACCACTGGAAGCTTCCTGGCATGGTCTTGGACTTACACCAACAACATTTTCAGCAGGTTCGTGTGTTACGTTTAAGATACCACCTTTTCTCATCTTCCTCTAGAACTTCTGGCGTTTGCATATCTTGCTCAGTGTCGCTGTGACCCTGCGGGGACACCCAAGTATTTCACCTTTTTTACCAACATTATTAAAACACTACAAGAGTACGGAAGCTGCCCTTCTCCCCTTCAAGATCTCCTGGCGGTGGAACAGTCACGAGAACGTTTCGCTTTGGAAGACATTGCAACTGCTGCCACAACACTTGGATTCGGCCATGCCAACAAGTTGGGGGTGGACTTTGATGAAGACGTCGACGAAGAGTTTTTGGAGAATGCGTGGAAGGACTGCGTCAAACAATCATGGAGAGACCAAGAACATGGATCGGAAACACACAGATACGCGAACGAGGCTTTCAGGATTCTTGCCGAAGCACGCAATAGTATTCGCTTGAGATCTGTCTGGGAGGATGGCAAGAACAAGTACATGAATCCCGACCGTGCTTACGCCACTCTGGAAGTGCCTAAGCATACAGACGAAACTATGTTGATTACGGTGTACAATATGCGGGTTAGTGTGTTGGATAAGTGTCTACGCATTAGCTGATAATTTTACAGGTAGAGGAAACGCCTATGCAACTGGAGAAGATGAGAGAGGCGATGATGGTCATTGCGGAAGCAAGAGATAGCGAAAGACTGCGGCAGTTCATTGCGATTGGACAAGATCGTATGTTCCCGGCCCCTGTGAATGTCGTCTTTATTCACTGATTTTGATTCTAGCTGGAGACATCATCGCGCCTACACGTCCTGACCTACCTCGTGGTTTGAACCAGCTTGGAAACACTTGTTACTTGAATTCATTACTTCAGGTAATATCGTTTGACTCTCCTTTCTCGAATAAATTATACTCACGCAGCGCATAGTACTTCTACACGATCAAAGATCTCCGAGAAGCGGTGATCCCTATGTTGAAGGTTGATTTAAAGGCTCTCGTTGACGAGAAGCTTTCCGATGAAGACTTGAAGAAGCATCGTGTTGGAGGACGACTGGTAACGAGGCGTGAGATTATTCGTTCTCGGAAATGTAGGATTCGTCTCTCTCCAAGCTCATTGGGTATGTCGTTTGACATTTTGGTCTTCAGTCATCAACCAGCTGGCTGCTCTCTTCAACAATCTCGAATATTGTGAGGCGGCTGCCGTGACACCGACATTGGAGCTTGCCAAACTCGCTCTGGTCACATCAAGGGATGAAGAAGAGGATGAGGTTGACAGAGGAGGCACCGATTCATCCAATGACACCGACGCGACTCTCGTCGACGATGGCCCTCCTCGACCGCTCACGCTGGATACTTCAAATATCCCTCAATCTTCTGGGAAGACCGTCCTAGGAAAGCGGCCCAGAGACTTGGACCAGCAGAAGAGTGATATGGAGATTGACAGTCCACTGTCTCAGTCTCCTAAGGATAAAGATGGGTTTGTGATGATCTCGACCCGTAAGGAAAGAAGCTCCCCGGAGGCATTCGCGCAAGGCAGCTCTGAGGCAGAGGCATCTTCATCGAAGGCACAGCTTACGGATAGAGATGGTGATATTAGAATGGCAACACCTCAAAAGCCAGCACCTCCACCTCGTAAACGGGCTGAGGTTTCTGATTCGACCATGATGTTTGGTCAGTCGTTTTAGTAACTCTATTGACATACTATTGAACACCAAGCAGGAAAACAACACGATGTCGCAGAATGCATGGATAACTGCATGTTCCAGATCGAAACGGCACTGCTCAAGTTTGATGATGTGAATGGGGATACTGACAAGACGAGCATCGTCAAGAGGTGAATCATTTCCTTCGGTTGGGTCTTCGAAAAATTGTTCAGTGCTAACGTTTTGAAAGCCTTTTCTATGGAAAGATTCGCCAACGTCTGACAGGGGCAGAGGCACAGCAGTCGCGATTCTCAATCCACGAGAAAGAGGACCTCTTTTCTCATCTACCTGTTAACGTTACGAATGACGGTGTTGATATCTACGACGGTTTAAGTGGGTATTTTGACGACATTGTGGAATACGAAGGTCGGAAGGCGAGGATGGAAGTTACGCTCGTGGATCTGCCACCTGTACTACAGATCCAGCTCCAGGTGCGGAAAATGCTTCTACCCACTGGTGTTAACCATTTTGACACCAACTTCAGAGAGTACAATTCAATCGCGAAACACTTCAGCCCTACAAGTCGCAAGCATATGTGAAGTTCGGAGAGAATTTGTACATGGATCGGTTCATGGACAATGCCGACCCCGTCAAGAAGGCGAGATCCAAAGCGATCCAAACTGAGCTCAATGCATGCAGAGAGAGGGCTCGCTTACTTGTTGAAGGAAAAGTGAGCTTAACTATGGCTTCTTTGAGACGCCACCTAATAAGTTGCATAGGAGATACCATTCGCCTCAGCCCTGGAGCATACGCGAAACTTCTTGACAGCAACATCCATGCCAGGAGTCGATGAAGATCTACTACAACAGTTAAACGATGAGCAAGGTCGAGTTGGTACTGAGATCGATCAACTCCGTGCTCGTGTAGATGTCCTCAAGGACCAGCTTGAAACGCTTTGGCGGGGCTCGACAGATGTCGCCTATGAGCTGACCTCGGTTTTCATCCACCGTGGCTCTTCACCTTCCTGGGGACATTACTTCTTCTACTCTCGACATCTTCCCGAAAGCCCTGACTCCTGGTTCAAGTACAACGACTCCGACGTCTCTGTTGTCTCGAAAGATGAAGTTCTTGCTGATACCACAGGTTCTACAGCTAATCCATATCTGGTAAGTTAAGACTAACTTCAAAAACCTGATTTGAATATTGACACGCGACATCTATAGCTCGTCTTTGCTCGTAAAGGTGCCGATGTCGTGGATACCGTGAAACGTTTCGATGCGAACATGGTAGATATAGATGATCCTCTATGAAACCCCTTCTCATCTTTCTGGCAACTGCATTTGTATACTAGTTGTTTTATCATTTATCGACCGGCCATTGTACTCTATCTTGCATAGACGCTACTCATTACATTCAAGAGATGTATCTTATGTACTTCGATATGAACTCCCGCATACTTACAGTGGTGTTCATACATGTAATTCCTACCTTGGGGTGAACCCAAGAGTGACCCACACACCTAAATGATCTGAGAGCCACACCTCGCTACCCTGGTCGTCATCGTCATCGTCATCTTGTTCAACAAGCAGGTTTGGCTTAGATATCTGTGATTGTCCGAACGTGCCAGCCATTCCCTCCCCACTCCTTATCAACAGGTTCGAACCCCGAGTGAGGATGTAGTCAAGGCGTCTCGGTGCCTTGGGCTTGTAGAAACCATTCTTATGGGTTAAAGTCATGCCAAAAGTAGGATGTGCATGAAGCGGTTCTCCATCACAAGGTTGGGCGTGAAGCAAGGCATCGACAAACAAGTAAGGTGGTGAGGTTATCACCGACAATTCTTCGTAAGCACGGAGGTTGCAGTCGCCGCCAATGATAGCTGGCACGTTGTGGGAATCAGGAGTGACTGGCAAATCTGGATCGATGTCGAATGCCTCGTCTAGCATGAGTCCCTTTGACGTCGATATATGCGCTGCAGTCCGGAATTGCTGGGCTCTCTTCCGTATATCTTCGGGATGGGATTCAAAGTGGGAGGTGGCAAAGCGAATCTGAGTAGATGCACGCATCAGCGCCTAGAATAAATCTTGAGTTTCTCAAACACACCTGTGGACGACCTCCGCTAGAGAATTCTACAATGTTCAGACTTCTCTCCATTCTCGTGTTTTCGTATTCCATGAAGGCGGAAGATACAGCGAAGCCTGAGGCAAGGGTCTTACTGATCAAGATTACAGTGGAATATGGATTAGGGCAGAGCTCCAGTTGCTCGTTTAAGTCCGTTATAAGCCAATGCTCTCGAGCCAGAGGGTGCTTTAACATAAGGTGGAATAGCTCTGGAATCACCTCTTGGAGTAAGATGATGTTGTAAGATGGTTGGGCTGCGAATAATGTGTTGAGGATGACTGGATGGCGTAATTCGATATGCCGATCGTCCTCCCAGACATTCCAAGTTGCGATGCGCATAGTGCAGGAGGAATCTAAAGGTTGATCAAATGTTGGGGTAGTCTCATAGGGGATCCATGATGATGTGGTCTTTTCAAAGTCGAGCAATGTGGTTTCTTGCAATGAGCCAGACATGGTGGTAGTGGTGGGAAGAAGAGATGTTCGATATTTGCGCGACGATGAAACTGGACATCCTCTATGAGCAGCATCAGCTTTAGCACACGGGTACAAGACAAAGTGAACGCACCAAACTATTTCGACGATTGATCCTTATTCCCAGCGTGGTTCGTAGGAGCAGCAGCAGGGTTGGTATTTCCTTCGGCAGTGTCGACCTCATCACCGTCCACCCCAAGAGATGCTAGAAGCTCGTCTAGGTGACTGATGACCTTGTCGAGCTTACCATCTACATCCTGGACCATCTCGTCTGCGCTGCTCAGCCGGGCGAGAAGCTCTGCAACATCCTCCCCACCTAACATTGAAGTGTCCCCGGAGATTATGGAGTTGAGCTTGTTAACATCTGCCTCAATTTGATCCATCTCCAGCTCCAATTTATCTGGGGAAGCGAGGAGTTCTTCTTTGTCACCGTTCGGATTGTCGCTGGGGGCCATGATGATGGACGGAGACAAGTGTGTTTGCCTAATTTGAGGTCCGCTTAGTATGGTCTCCTTCCAACCACACCTTGCCTCTCTTCTCAAGTCGCTGCCGCCGACCCCAGTCGACGAAGCAAAGCTCAATGACCTCGTTAGTGATAAGCTAGAGGAAACGAAGAACTTTTCCACACCAGAAATTCGAAAGGCACAATGGGAATACGCTCTTAAGGATGATATTTTCGCCTTGGCTGTAGGTCTCAAGTATGCCTATGCGACTCGTTGCTCAAGCTTACCTTATTCCATGCGCTTTAGGCAACAGAAGGAACAGCACTCAAGTCGAGTGCAGAAACATATTATGACGGACTGTGCCTCAGACTAGATCTTGCATTGGCCTTCACAGCACTTGGTGAGGGCCTCAATGCCAATCATTGACTATCACGCTGAAATTCAACGCGTCGTAGATGCTTGCGAGCATATGTTCCCATTCTCTCTTTTACAGGATCTGCTTGAAACACAGACCATTGCCTCATGCTTACGGCTGTTTTCATGGATCGAGTTGCGTTCGGACAAGCTCACGGAAGGGATGGTGCCTCAAAAGGGAAAGGCGCTCGTCCTTTTGCGAACGTTGAACGATTTACTACGCCGTCTCTCGAAAATGGGATCTACAACCATCTTCTGCGGTCGAATCCTTACTTTCCTCAGTGGTGTCTTCCCACTTGGGGAGCGTAGTGGTGTCAATCTTCGCGGAGAGTATGGCCCTACTTGGGAAGGTGTTCAGTTTGCCGACAGGTCGAAGCTGGATGATTCTGGTATGAAGATAGACGAGGCATCTGGACAAGAAGGGAAAGATGAAGGTGTACCAGATGATGACAAAATGCAGGTGGATTCCAAGAAACCACCCGTTCCCCAAACCCAAGCAGAAAAGAAAGAAGGTACGACCCCTCCAAGTACCTTATATTTTGAGTCTAAAGGCTGCATACAGACTTCTACAATACCTTCTGGTCTATGCAACTGCCGTTCTCGAAACCTTCGATCTTCGCCAACAAGGATGCCTTTAGCGAGCTTAAGGAGGCAGTGGGGAAAGTCATGCCGATTATAAAGGAAGCAACAGCCAAGGAGAGAGCCATGATGGGTAGCAGAAGTGGGACCAATGGTGGCGCTTTGAAGAGGAAACGAGAGCCTGACGAAGAAAGTAACTCCAATGAATATTTCTTCGCAAAGTTCTTAACGAGTCCTGAGCTCTTGGATCTCGAAGTGAGTGGATTTCATCTTATTCGACTTCGACTACTTATGCATGTCCATTTCAGGTTGCCGACACACACTTCCGTCGACAATTCCTATTTCAACTGCTAGTTCTCTTGAACCATTTGTTGAATTTCACCAAGACTGCGAAGCCACTATGGATGTCCAACAGAAACCGGTCCTTACAGATGGAGTTTACCCTGGAGGACTCGGAAGCGCAATGGGTGCAAGAAACGATCACCAAGGTTCTCGAAGAACTGAAGCAGACAACTCCAAACGGGAGGACATTTGCGGATACCGTCTCTGCTATCCTGGAGAGGGAAAAGAATTGGGTGAAATGGAAAAGCGAACTCTGCACGCCGTTTGATAAGGAGTCGTGGAGTCAAGAGGTGGATGGAAAGAAGCTCAATTTACTAGAATCAACGAAGTCGGTCAGAGAAAAGATGCGAGAGCGTCCTGCAGATTGGAAGTGGTCGCTGGGTACCGAACCGTTGACAGAGATTTGGGAAATGGGATACACAGGTTTGCGTGATTTGCAAAACCCATTCCAGTTCAGTGTCGTTCTTCTACATCTTCGCCTTGGGCTAATCATCGATGATCTAGGCCTGGCGATGTCAAGGATTATGTCAAGAAAATCAAGCTAGAGGACATGAAGATCAATATGAAGCGACAGAGGCTAGAGAAGATTGCACAATCAAGGGCTGCAGCAATGGCATCTGCTAAACCTGCACCAACACCAAGTACACCTGTCATCGTCATCTCAGAACCTGCTCCATCCAAACCCGACTCTTCGACCTCTCGACCAGAAGCCAGCACCAACAATATTCCCGCACCAAAGCCCTTGTCAAGTAGTTCACCACTGCACCCGTCGCTTCCACCGAAACCTGGAACCCCATCAAAACATGTGGCCGCACCGCTGGAATCTACCAAGAATGCTGCACCAACACCGGCCGTAGCACCGACATTGGCGCCGGCACCAGTACCTGTGCGAGTGGCGACACCCGCGCCTGCTCCTGCCTCAGCACCTGTGGACGAAGAGATTGCGAAATACGAGGAGGTGCGTAAATTGCATATGACTAAATTTTTTCGTGGTACCAATGAACGACGTCACTCCGCAGAACAAACAACGATGGGCATGGCTCGCGTTACGGACTGCTCGAGATCAGTACTTGCAGCATTTTGGAAAGATTGGCACAGGCGACATCGAAGCCTTGGCGCAGGAGATCGAGAAACAAAAACTGAAAGGAGAAGATGTGATGGGTGGGCAGACTGCGGAAGAGCACGGCTCTGGCAGTCCTTCGTCATCGACAATGCACGCTGGTGAAACCGGTGATATTGTCCCGAAAGACAACGAAGGCGACGTGAAGATGGAGGGTTAGCGCTTTAGCGTTTTGTTGTTCTAGACTCATGTAATCGCATGCTATGACGGCACGCGTGATCGTATATAATTTGAAACGATTTATCATTTTATAACCACTGATCCGAATTCGGTGATTTGAACCACCACTTTTCTTCTTCCCCTCTTCACTGCCAGAATGACCTCCCTCAAAGTACGTCGACGCGCAGTCCTAGCTTGCCATTATTCTGACAAGAGCCGTTAGAATGTGCTCGTTACGGGCGCTGCTGGCTACATCGGTAAACAGTGTCATAACCACGACGCGTGCGCCAGTATTGAAATCGCTTGTTTTAGGATCCCATGTCGTCTATGTTCTACAAAAGACAAGACTCTACAAAGTTATATCTCTCGATAATAACCACAACTCTAATTCTACTGCCCTCGACCGAGTCTCGCAACTTTCGAAAAGCGAACTGCCAGCAGATGCATCCGAGGACGACAAACTTAGCACCGAAATCGACAAACAAAAGTGCGATCTCACACAACCAGATCAGATCAGAGCAGTTTTCGCGAAGTATGGCAAAGGAGGAATCTGGGGGGTTATTCACATTGCCGTATGTCTCCGTCGTCTCTATCTGATCGCGAAATCCAACCACTTTCTATAGGCGTACAAGGCCGTCGGAGAGTCGACCGAAATACCCCTAACCTATTATGCCAACAATGTTGGTGCATCCATCTCCCTACTGCAAGTCATGGCAGAGTTCGAATGTCACCGGATGGTCTATTCGTCATCTGCGACCGTCTATGGAACACCGCCCATCATCCCGATCCCGGAAACAACTAGACTGCAAGCTGACAGCCCGTATGGAAAAACCAAAGTCATGACCGAAACCATCATTGACGATCTTTGTCACTGTACGTTATGTCCTAACTACGCTCGCCCGAGACTGATATGTGCCCGTAGCTGATAAAAAGTGGCGTGCTCTGTCTCTGCGGTATTTCAAGTGCGTACATTTTCTTACTTTACGATTACAGAAATTCTCGTCTGACATCACTGAATACAGTCCTGCCGGAGCTCATCCTTCTGGGTTGATTGGTGAGGATCCCCGTGGCCGACCAGGAAACCTGCTTCCTTTACTTGCTCACATGGCTGTGGGACGTGTCAAGGACGCGACATTGAAAGTTTTCGGGAATGACTACCCAACACCGTGTGTCTCTACTTTCTGATCTGGGTTTATTTTGGCTCAAACCCATGTGTAGAGATGGCACCTGCGTCCGAGACTATCTTCACATCATGGATCTTGCCTCGGGACATGTGCTTGCTTTGGGTGCCCTAAGCCCAGAGTCCAAAATCTTCAACGAAGATGCGCCTGCATACTTCAAGGCGTATAACCTGGGTAAAGGAAAAGGTGTAAGCGTGCTCCAGATTGTCGAAGCTATGCGCAAAGCAACTGGATTCGATTACAAGTATGAGATCATTGGCAGAAGGTGTGCTCTACAAGCCTGTTCATCCCTAGACTTATCTGACATGATCTGTCAGGCGTGGAGACGTTCCGGATCTCACTGCAGACTCTTCCCTCGCTGAGAAGGAACTCGGGTTCAAGGCTCCTGCAGACTTGGAAACGATGTGTTACGATCTTTGGAACTGGCAGTCCAAGCACCCCCTTGGGTACGGCGAACAATGAAGTAATGAACCAAATAATGTAATAACAGCGCTTTCAACGCTGTGAAGAAGGGACCTCTGACTATAGATTTCATACGACCGACTGCATATTCACGGTTCTACTTATTTGGACCTATTACCCTAAATGTTTCGATTGTCTGTTTATTGTTCCCTACCAGCTTGGCTGGAAATATACCAGAATGTAAATGTGCCAATAAGTTCTGATGAGCATGTATATCTGATCTGATCCGAGTTTGGCATAGAGGTAAAGAAACAATCGAGCTGGTGGTCGGTAACGTATGTTATAGGATTTGTAGCATTCAATACAAAATTTCTGGCCCGTTCCAGATGTCGAATGGAATGCAGAAATGATAGCTATTACTAGCTTTTGTGAACCTTGTCCTAGTTTCCATCAACAGCTTCCTGTAGTCTGCAGCCTCGTCTTCGGTCATCAATCCTTCGACATGCTCAAGAATTTTCTCGATAATCTCGTTTGGCAACCGCTTGTCGAGGTTTTCGTCCATAGCCTTCCGAATCCATTCCTTCCGCTGAGGCGCAACGAGGGACGTGGAAACAATAGGCTTGATCTCAGGATCAACCAGGCAGAACCAGACGGCGGTGAGATGGCCCTCCCTGGAAGAGTCTACGAGCTTGAACGATGTCTGTCGGTGTTGGTAAATGTTGGGGAAGACGAGACTGAGGCCATCTCGAATGGGGACCCCTCCCAAATATTGATGACAGGAGTCACCGTCTTGGATGCCCCAAGTACGTCGAGTTGCTCCTGCATCCCCGGCAGAAAATCCTCGAGGGTAGGTAACTGCCATACGAAATTCGATTGAGGAGTTCGTTATGTTGTCCTAAGAGGCTCGCAGGTCAGATGCTCAGGTCCCTACGATATGAAACAGGGGAGCTTACAGATGAAAGGCAATGGAAACCACATGCGACAATGCGTTCGCTTCGCATTCCTTCTACGTGCCAAGGACCGCCTGTATAATCAGGTCCATCTGGCCGCTGCATATCATGCTAATGAGACCCCGAGGCGACGAGGATGGAACCGCATAAGTCTCACCAGAGTGATATTCGAGGAGCTGACAATGACCTGCACGACTCTGTTTCGTAGATGCACAGTATGCCGTCGTTTATCCAGTCCACCTCGGTATCCAGCTGGTGATACATCGGGTAGATCAATGGGTCGATTGAGAGTCCAACTTCGCATTTCCCTTTCGTAGTTGACCCATCCCTCTTCGTCGTCAGAGTGGTCTGGTGCCTCGGGTTCGTCCCAAACAGAGTATTTGCAAGCACCCGGGATACGTTCTACAAGTGGATTATTTCGGTGGAGGTCCGTCAAGGTGTGTTCGAATAAGGGTATGAATCCCCTGAGAAGGTCCTGGAGGAGTGTGTACGTGTTCTTTTGGCACGTAGGGTCCAGGCCATTGATGTAAGATAGGAATTTAATGCGAGATAGATCGTCAGAGATAAAGACATCTGAAGGTAAAAGGGCGAGATCTGGAGAGATTGTATAGATGTCGGTCGAAGGCGGTGGAGGAATAGGCTTGAAAGCCCGGCCGTGTAAGTGTGATACAAGAGTTCGGTTGTATATCAAACAATATAATGATGGATCTATCGGGTTTCTAGTGATGTTATCTTGGTTTAATCTTGTGGCGGAAATGAGAGAGTCGAATGAGGTCCTTAGGAGCGCAGTTTGTTGTGGATCGAGGAGAGTGTCAGACTCCCATATCCGTTCAAAGACCGAGACTTGACTAAATAAGCAAAACTTTGAGCCCAGAAGAGGGAGGAAACTCATTATAATTGACATACCATTTATGGCGTTCATCTCTGAGATTGGCGTAGCCTTGAAGTTCATCCAGAACGTAGTTGACCTGCAGCATCGTTAGCTAAAGCCAGAGATCATAGTAACGGTTCACCTGTCTCTTAGAGAGTTCTACTTCGACATATCCAGATGGCGCCCGTACTTTCCAAGAGCGTCCTAGTGCAAAGTCGGTCCATTCGATCTGAAATTCGGCTTCCTGAAAGTCCTTCCACCATTCGGCGGACCGGCGAATTTCCGCAGAGAATTTGGACATGGCAAGATCAGCAAGCTGACCACGTTTTAGCATGTATGCTCCATCTCAAGACAAATCAGGACCAGTGACGGCAGTGCTTACAGTTCTAGGGGTATCTGTGAACCGTCATTCGTGTTTCTGGTGAGAAAGGAAGTAGGTACTTGCCTCCCACACCGCCCAGGTAGTGTATTCCAAAGAGAAACGGGTGTCTATAGCCCCTATAGTGATCTGAGTGTCCTGAATCCGCCATGTTGCCTGGTCCTAAGATAGAGAACTCCGAGAGGAGGGACCTGCTTCGATTCGGTGGTAATGGTTTGTGCCCAAGCAGCTGAGTAGATTACCTGATGGGGAAGGTGTGATCGAGCCTGATGCCATCAGAGTTACTAAGCAAGGGATCTCGCTCTGGGAACGCCCCAAGTCGCTCCATACATCTCTACTCTCAATCATCACAATCACCAGCGCATCTCCTCACTAGTCGACATGGTATGCTCTCGCAGATGTATATCTACCGTCTATTATGAGCTAATCTGTTTGCAGTCTATCTGGGAGGTCCGAATGTCCACATCCAAGGGCTTGCCCTACTTCTTCAACACAGAGACGAAGGCATCTGTCTGGGACCCACCTCCCGGATTGAGCGAAGAGGAGGTCAAGCAGCTTCCCGGTGCAAAAGAGTATCTGTCCAGCGCAAAAAAGTCTGCCAGCGCTCATGCAGGTCAAGTGCGAGCAAGCCATCTCCTGGTCAAGCATCGTGACAGCCGTCGTGCATCGAGTTGGAAGGAGGTGCGTACATTGCGGCTGCCGTGTGTAATACCCCAAAATTTAGCGACTGTCAAACTTGTCTAGAGTAACATAACGCGTTCGAAGGAAGAAGCGATCGAGATTCTACGTGGATACGAAACACAAATTGATGGCTCTCCGGATAAGTTTGGGGAGCTCGCCAGCCTGCACTCTGACTGCTCTTCGCATGCGAACAAAGGCGATCTTGGCTGGTTTGGTCGCCATCAGATGCAAAAGCCATTCGAGGACGCTGCTTATGGGCTGGAAGTGGGGCAGATCAGCAATGTGATTGTAACTGACAGCGGTGTGCATCTTGTCATGAGGACGGGTTAGGTCCTTGCTCAAAATATCCAACACCCAATTGTACATGTATGAACGCAGACCTTTTACAGTGATCGAGGTGCGAGTGACTAGATAAGATAAGATCATGAAGCGCTCTCCTTTGGGGCAAGTCCCATCATCGCTTACGAAGTCAACGAAAATCTTCGGACAGCAAGCCGACGGTCTTGGTTTCTCATAGACAGCGTCCACGGAGGTCACCCCACTAAAGGCTACAACCTCAACGAACTCAGTTGAGAGTTACTGGTGCATATTACTTACCCCAAAAGGTCTTTCTAATTGAATCGGGTTAACCAGGGCTTTCTCCCCAAATCGATATCGATAGTGATACTCTCCATCAATATCACCCATACGTTCAATTCACTACAATACTGGCCACATGACGCTCGCTTCGCTTTTCTCCCTACCTCTCACGGTGTCAAAGGACCAAATCTGGCTGGGTGTCTCCTCCTACGAATGGGCTGTCCTCGCGGTGCTTGTCTCAGCAATTACTGTTGCCTGCAGCTTCAACGTACTGCGCAGTCAGGGTTCACAATCGGTGAAGTCTCAAGATTTATCTTCTAAGGCCATGTCCACTACGAAAGTGCCTCCAGCCGACGGGCAGGTGCGCGTCTCGAAAATATGGATCCACCCAATCAAGGTGCGTGCATTTGTAGTGTCGATGATTGGCGCTCGTTCTCGAACTAACCCCGCTTTCTTGGCCACACCGTTCAGAGCTGTAGAGGCGTTTCTGTTCAGAGTGCGAGCTACACCCCAGAAGGTTTAGAGGTGCACAGAACTACTTTGACACACGGGGCCCCGCAACTCATTTCTACCTCATTAGAATGACAGACTTTGGTGTATCGTCGATGCCACCAAACTCTGCGTAATAACTGCCAGAGAGGTAGCAAAGGTACGTTGATGTCCCACGAGAGGAATACGATCGCTAAATGGCCTTTTCACTTCAAGATGGTGCTCATCACATCTGTCGTAGAGGCAGACAATGTTTTAAAAATCAGTTTTCCTGAGAATTCCGGATGCGAATCATTTTTGATCCCTCTCACCCCAACTGAAGAGACTCTCAAGGCATGGAACATGTAAGTCCCACTGAAAGTCCAGCTCGGGTTCTCACTGACAGTCGAGATAGTCTTCCAAAGATTACACTTTGGCCCACGCACGACCCTCTAGATGGATACATTGGCGAGTCAATCTCCGGACCCAGTGGAACAGCTTCTAGCATCTTGTCCAAATACTTCGAGAGACCAGTTCATCTTGTTTTCAAAGGACCCCAACCGCGTCCTATAGATCCTACCTTCTCATTCCCAAACCTGGTCGCGACTGCAAAATATCAGGATATGTACCCGTTACTAGTGCTTTCGGAGGAGAGCATAGTTCCAATAGAGGAAGAACTCCGAGGACATGTTGGCACCCAAGGAATTGACGAACGCTGGAAAGTCGACTCTGTGTTTATTGAAAGGTGCGTAGATCCGGTTTCGCCTGGCACATGGGGTTTACTTGTGCTGACTTCAGTCTATAATTGGGTCATCAGATTCCGGCCAAACATTGTCTTCAAAGGGGCAGGACCATTTGCAGAAGACGACTGGGAAGAAATACGCATCGGCTCCGAGAGTTCTCCCAGTTTGACCCTCGTTTCCAAATGTACCAGGTGTCTGGTGAGTGGATACGATAAGCGCGTTCCGTTTCCTATGTCGCTAACAGTGTCTGCCTCCCCCAGCTGCCAAATGTCTGCCCAGACACAGGAGAGAGGGACAAGGCGGTCCCCTTCAAAGTATTGATGAAGTTCAGAACTGGCCTGGATCCAAAGCATAAGTCGAAGCCTTGCGTTGGCTGTAACGCGGTTCCGTCTGGGAGTGGTGTTGTGAAAGTGGGGGATGTGGTGTATGTCAAGAAGATGGTCTAGATTATCGAGACGTCATGGGTGGATAACTGCTTGGCATAATATGCGGTTTGCTAAATATCGTAGAATGCGAGTGGGTCATTTTGAGCTTCCAGTTATTCCAGTTGTATCAGAGGGAATATCGTTGGGTGCACCCGGGGATATCGCGGACGAGACGGGAGCTGACCGGACCGACTCTTCATACATTCGTTAGAGCAAATGACCTGGACCTTGAAGGGAGCAGATGGCCAGGCACGCAGACTTGGGCGCGGGGTAGTGAGTGGCAATATCCGGAGTGTTTCTAGTATCAGCCTCCAAATTCCGAATATTGTGCTCTTTAGCCAGGAGCTGTATTAATTAATGACGGCTATATTTTAGGACAGTTCTCCTTGAAAATCGGATGATGTGGTCTGAGGAAGAGGTGCTGCGAGCATGCGGAGTGCAGCAGCAGCGATGCTTTGGAATTGATCACGTGTACTTGTCTTCCACACACCGAATTGTCAGTGATTGATTCGCCTTGTCCGCTCTCTCCTTCCCGCCATACCTTCAGCTATCTATCCATTGCCGCTGCACGGCAATTCTCTGACCAAAGTCCCCTAGAAGGGACTATACATTATGGCCAGGTCCAAATGGATCTCATTTGGGGCGCAACAAAACCTCGAACGGGCGGCCAAAACGGCAGCTGCCACCGCAATACCGGCAGCGAGGCCCCTCCAATCCCTTGCAGATGCGAAGAAGTTTGGGCTCGAGAATGTGCGTTATACATTGTGGCTACGTAGAATTACGTGTGGACACTGATCTTCTATTATTTCTGCTTAGTTTGGTAACACTTGGTGAGCATATCTATTACGACTTACGCCGACCAGCGTATCTGACATGTTCTGCTTGCCGTTCCCAGCTATGCAAACTCAGTTCTACAAGCATTGTACTCTTGCACACCATTTCGTGACCTCCTTCTACAAGATGTTGAGCAGACTCCCCAGGCCAACAGCTCTCCTGTTATTCCACCAACGTCTAGCAAACCACCACCACTTGTGCCTGTCCGACGGAAACCCGAACGAAGGCCTTCAACGGCAGGACAGCCAGTAGAACAACCCTCGAATACGGCTCAAACTTCTCCACATCCCATACCAGCATCTCCTCCAACACTCTATTCCGCTCTCCGATCACTGTTCCTGAACATCTCAACTAACCCTGGCGACAAGGGAACAGTTGCGCCTCGAGCGTTTATTGACAAATTGAAGGAACTCAATGAGCTTTTTCGGTCAACAATGCATCAGGACGCCCATGAATTCTTGAACTACCTCTTGAACCAGATCGTTGAAGAGATAGAGGGAGAGAGAAAACAGGCGCTTAACGGTGTTAATGGGGAAGATCGTGAGTTGTTCAAGTCTAATCCTCGTCCTTTAACTCATTACTCTTCAGTCTCAAGTTCCGTGCAGACTCTTGGGTCGAGGACACCACCAACTATCGCCAACAGCTCAAATTCCGGAACTCAACCCCACGATGCCACACTCGTTCACAGGCTCTTTGAAGGTGTTCTGACGAGCGAGACGCGGTGTCTAACTTGCGAAACTGTGAGTTGCGTGCCCAGTCGCTTTCTCATAACTCACTTCCCCCACCCCCTACAGGTTTCATCCCGCGATGAATCCTTCCTTGACCTATCTATCGACATCGAGCAGAATTCAAGTGTAACAGCCTGCCTCCGACAATTTAGCGCCAGTGAAATGTTGTGCCAGAAGAATAAGTTCTTCTGCGACTCGTGTTGTGACTTACAGGAAGCAGAGAAAAGGCATGCTCCATCATCCATCTAACTTCTTGATGCGGCTACTGAACTACTCGTTGTTTCTGATTCCCATCATATAGAATGAAGATCAAAAAGTTACCCAATGTTCTGGCCCTCCATCTGAAGCGCTTCAAGTATCAGGAAGATGTGGGCCGATACATCAAGCTCGCCTATCGAGTCGCCTTTCCTTTCGAGCTTCGCTTATTTAATACTGTAGACGACATGGACGATGCAGACCGTCTCTATAATCTCTTTGCTATTGTAGTTCATATCGGAAAGTGCGTCCACTCTTCCTATTGTCTCTTTGCGCGTTATACTGAATTTCCTTGCTCATAGCGGACCACATCACGGACACTATATCTCTATAATCAAAACTGTCGGGACTTGGCTTGTATTCGACGACGACAACGTATATCCACTGCCCGAGAGCGACATACCCAAATATTTCGGCGATTCCAACTCAGGTTCAGCCTATGTACTGTACTATCAAGCTGTAGACATCGATCTCACATCTCTGGGTCTTCGTGCACCCGAACCGGAAGCACCTCCGGAAACCTTGTCGAGCACACTACCTCCTTTCAAGCGCTCTCCAGTCGTCCCCAGCCATGTTCCTGTCCTGCCTCCCGGTTTGAATGCCATCAATGGGTCTGACAGTGACATCGACCTTCCGCAAACGCACAACCATGTCCACCAACCATGTCCTATTTTGCTACCTTCGGAAACACTTTCCGACAAATCACCCATACCCGTACCCGATACACCAATATCCGTATCCATTCCTTCGTCTACCGACCATTCTTCTCATCCGCATATACCACCCGCAAATGCATCTCCTGTGACACCTGGTGGTTTTGGGGGACGCCTATTCAATACGATTCGGCGAGCGCCTTCTATGTCTGCTGCGCGCACAAATAATTCCAGCAATAGTGAACATCGAAGATCAACGACTGAGAAATCGCCACGGCCGTCGACTTCAGTGCCATCATTTGCCTCACCTATTGACGTCAAAGTTGAGCCAGTACCACCGCTACCTCCTTTGCCACCCTCTGTAACAATTGGTATGCAGCAAGGCCCACTCTTTACTCCAGTATCATCACCCCATAGCAAGGAGCCTGAACGGGAGGAGAAGGAGAAAGAGAAGTCGAAATCAGGGAATTGGTTTAGCAAGAAGCGCAAGAGTTTACGGATAGGCGATAAAACGAGGCCAGACTCCACTCCTGCGCCAGACATACCATCGTCACCCTCGTTCGCACGAGAAGATGGACAGCAGGCAAGCAATACGTCGAGCAAAGTTTCAGGTTCCGGAGTTCCACGGATACAGCGACGGCCATCTGAAAATGGTTCTGCCATCCCTTTCGATCCATCTTCACTTCACCCTGACTCGGGGCGTCTGAAGACATCTAAGCACGACACTGACCATCGGGCAAATGGATATGACGGCTCACATTCTCCAGGGTCTGGGTCCTCGTCGCCTAGCTCGACGTCTTTGTTGACAAACGCACAGGGGGCGGGTGGCGGCGGTTCAACAACACGGCCGTCAACCTCTGTATCATCGACTGGTTCAGCACATTTAGACTTCCCTCCTGCACGCAAGTCATCATTGGTAACGGGATCAGAATGGTCTCGGACGAGCGTTGACCGGAAAAAAAGTGTGGATCTTAAGCCCATGGCCAGCTCTCCTTCTACAGGACCATCGCCGCTATTAGCGACGCAATCACCAGACTATCAACACACTCCTCCTCTACCCTCAACACCTAAACACCATCATACACATCGATCTAACATGAGCAACGGTCATCTATTCGTTAACGAGCCCGAGAACATACCATCGCCCAAGGGCAAATCACGTTGGGAGGGGAAGGATAGCACATCTCCAATGCAAACTTCCCCACCGCAGGTCCTGCATGGAACGACTTCACCACCATTGTCAGTGGCAGCATCTACTGGAACCAATACTAGCTCCGGCAGTGCAACTTCTGCTAGTTTAAATTTCAAACGTGCAACACGCAAGCTGAGCCTGACGGCGCCCTTACTTGGGTTTGGAAAGCGAGACAAGGACCGAGAAAAGGAAAAGAGGGAGAAAGAAAGGATATCGCCCAGCGCTTACAACTCTAAATTCTAATTTCCATTATTATCTTACTCATGGTCCCGCAGATGATGGTTATGCGTCTACAGTAATATGTACCCGATCTCCTCTTCTTTCATGCTGCGTACTCTCCACTCGAACCTCTAGACTATTGAAACTTGAAGTATCAAGATAGTTATATTGACATGTCTACCCGTTCCATTCTTATCATTCACCAGCATATTATTCTTATTCATCTATGCAACTCGTTGTTATGATAGGGATCCATGAAAGCAAGGGATATCGGGACTATTATTAGTATTGGTAAGGACCGTAGATAAGGAAAGTCTAATGTTGAATATTGTACACGCTAGAAACAAATAAACGTGAATGGATCATACTTTTCAGGAATCGGGCAACATCCCGGGGTCCACTAATGACTGCCTCCATTTATATGCCAGTCGATGATGTGGCTCACAGACTGGTGCCAAGTCCCAAATGTAGATTTTATCTGCATCTTCGGATGCGAGGCAAATTCTGCCGCTCGTCTCATCCCACGAGATCGCAGCAAGTCCTCCCTCTTTGTTGACTTGTCCGGCGTAGCAATCAGACCATTGGAGATCCCTGAAGGCGAACATTGATTCTGGGTTCGTCGACTCCTCTCTGACAGGATAGCAGACGTCTTTTGTGGGATAACGCTTGGGGAATCGGCTCTCAGGCCAAAAGAATCGGCGCATCTTGAAGATAGGCTGTGCATCCATTTCACCCCTCTTGAACTCGAACAGTAGTGTGCGCTCGCTTCCGGGTAAAGCACGTTCAGCATGCTGATGGCGGTTGAAATGCATTTGAGGTTGGTTGACTGTAGAAGGGCTCTTGTAGAGGAAGTTGTCCTGCATGCCCATCGCCGAATCCTCCTTTTCAGCTCTGAAACACCAGTATGCAGACCCTTGTGGGTTCCCCAAAGCTGCAAACGCCCATATGGTCGGAGGGCAGTCTTCTCTTGGGTGAGGTTCAGGGTGATCCTTGCCCATCTTCCTCGACGGGTCAACAGGATCTGAGATGACAAAGTCGCCGTTAAGCGGTAGTGCAGCTTGACATTCGTAGCCATATCGTGCGTCGATCTTGAAGAAACCGACGTTCTGCGGAATGTCGAAAAATTCCACTACCTGCACGTCTGGGTCTTCTGGGACAGAGGAGATGGAACGGAAGACCATTATCCCATTTTGACATGGGAGATAGCGCCATGCCCGAATGCGATGTGGCTAGTGAGGTTAAACGTTAATTCAGGGTTCTGTATACATGGTTGTAGACCACTTACCAGACCTTCATACCCTGGATAATCGTGAAATTGCATTGTCACGCTAGGGTGCGCTGCTTCAGTCCACAGCCGAGTAATCCGAATGCTTTGGTTTCCGAGCACGAAGCCAAAGCATGGCTCGTCGTCGACAAGGAATAAAGATGGGTGGTGGATTTCTGCTACGGTTTGATACCTCAGGATGTCGCAAAATGGTTTCGGAAGGGAGCGAGCCATCCCCAGGTACTTTTCTCTCGAAGCCCATGGATGCATGGTAGGCCAAATGGCTCGTTCTATGTTCTCCAGATCCATGTGTACGCAGCAGGCTTCGTAGAGAAGTGGGTGGTTGAAGTCGATTGGCGTCTTGTGACTGTAATCGGATATATCGACGCTGATAGTCTTTGTCAGAACAAACGAAAGATAGTGTAAAGGTAAGATGTACTTGATTGGAGCACCATTTTGGAAACGTCTGCGAGTATAAGAGACCATGATGCCAGGCCTACTCCTATAATCCATATATTGCACTTGCAAATCGTACGCCTTGAAGAATGTGGGCAGCCGAGCGATGAGCCGTGACCCATGCATCAAATCCAATGCAAAAAGTAGGATATAAAACCGGTAGTTGCATCTATCTTTGGCAGACGCGACGAGAAATTTGCCACCGGGGAGAAGCTTGAGGTCTATGATCTTGTACTGCGTCGCCAACACTCTCTCGCTTTCGACCTTTGGGAAATTGCGGCGCCAAGAACGATCCAAAGCGCATGCTCGGGTGACAAGGAATTCAATTTCATAGTTCGAAGACTTTTCACTGAACTTGAACGTCGGTCGAAGTTGCGTAAGGGGGACTTGGAGGCGTCGCATGTAACGTTTCCAGATGAATGGCTCGTGAGTAAGCAAGTACAATCCTTTACAAGTCTATAGCGATATATTAGCATATCGAACGATGTAGATAGTCATGACTCACCTTTCGTAAAGCAAGGAGGTCGTCAATGAGAAGGTAAGGAAACAGATCATCGACGAAGATGTCTGCATCGAGTCGTAGAAAGAAACATTCTTCCTTTTCGTTAAAGTAAAGCCTGAAAACATCCTTGACTCTAGAAACGACTTGCGATGACCAAGACATGGAAAGGAGTGAAATAAAGTGTGGCCTGCACTGGAGAAATCGGAAAGGATGTAAGTGTTGGACGAGAAAGGATGCTTAGTACTTGAGGACGCGCTAGTTTTGTCCATTGTGACTATAATGGCAGCTTCTGCTGGTTGTCGGCTTGCCAGTCAGGTGGTTGTCGGGGTCATTGCCTTGTTTTTTTTACTTCACCTTTCCCAAAAGTACAAGGCACCCTAGTATTTCCATATCCAGCAGCGCCACTTCCACAAGTTTCTATATTTGAAGTATATGGGCATGAGCGACCAAGAAGAGGTTCACGATGGGGTCCCAGTTGAATGCAAAAACCATAATATTTCCCGTGTGCGCCTTAGACCAGTGACCGATCCCTCGATGAGGTGACGCCTGAAAGGCCCTCGATAGAGGGACCGGTATATCTGAGTTTAAAATGGGGGGTCATTGCGTTACGTCAAAAATCTGTCAGGAATGTTCGAAAGGAACAGCCAAATTCGGAAGGTAGGATATATAAGGAAGTATCCCCGAGAACCAGTAGCTAATAATAGCGTAGGCACTGAATATTCACCATTGGATGCCCTCTCGCAAACGAGATACACCTTTCTTTCGACCTTCATGCCCTTTAACATTTTGAAAAACTTTTTATTTTTATTTTGAGGCACCTCCTAGTCCAAGGAACCGCCTTTTGTTCAACCCGGGCCGATTTTTGTAGCTGAAGACAGACGAAAATCGATAACCATTCAATGGTGTGTCGTTACCACGTCAGAGTAAGAAACCACCTGTGCAAGTATGAATTAAATTGAATAACGCACGTCAAACATATGGAACTGTAAGAAACGGAGATGTGGACTCCGGGCCCAGTTCAATAGGAATCTAGTAGGAATGTGCATCGTTGTCAATGGTAGGACCTTTCCACTCATTGTACCAGCTGCGACTAAGGAGTCCTGGTAATTTTGGTCAAGAATAACGAACATAAGCTGGGTCTCCTCGGATTGCGACTCTCCACCTTCCGTGTACGGTGCGCGAAATAAAATGCGCGTGCCTCCGAGTTATCGTGACATAGAATCAATAAGTACCAGCAGTGGATAGTGATTTCATGTTCAAATTGTTCAGTATTTTGATTTATAGTAATATATAGTCCTTCTCCAAGCTTTAAAGAGAGTTCTATCGTACTATCTGTCAACAATGAGCGGGAAGAGCTGATAGACGCTCGTGTTGAGGTCACTGAAATCTATTTTTGCAACGATTTCTCGGGGATACTTCCCTATATATCCT